>Ga0209347_1001200_pt1 | contig 45697 bp, 45 predicted proteins | sample AutmiccommuBRH23_FD_187382 | JGI IMG/M metagenome (GOLD analysis project Ga0209347, IMG submission 187382) | Deep subsurface microbial communities from Mt. Terri, Switzerland - Autotrophic microbial communities BRH/23 (SPAdes) (version 2) | ecosystem: Environmental > Aquatic > Deep subsurface >... | reverse complement strand
GCGGCCACGGGGGAAGGGTGCTGGTTCAACGGCCGCCGCGTTAAGGTGTCGGCCGTGGAGCGCCTCGACCGCGCTGTGGTAGCGTTCACCGACGCGGCAAGTTTCGAGCGGCACAACCGGGAAGGGGCCTGGGATCGGATCAAGAAGGCCACTTATTTTCAGGCCGGCTGGGGCGACGCCTACGGGCACGCCCTGGTGGCCACCGGCCGGGTGGAACTGATGCTCGACCCGATCATGAACCTGTGGGATTGCGGGCCGTTTCCGCCGATTCTAAAGGAGGCGGGCGGTTATTTCGGCGACTGGCAGGGAAATCCGACGATTTATGGCAATGAGGCCATATCAACCACCCAGGCGCTCCTGCCGGAAGTGCTGGAACTGATCCGGGGGTGATACAAGTCCTTTACGCACATAAGGGCGGGTTTGAAACCCGCCCCTACGTTCGTGTGCGTAATCATATCTTTTTAAATGAACCAAGTCATGATGGCTTCGTAAAAAGTCCAACTTCTGCGTTGCGCTTCATCCCTCGTCACTACGGCGTACGACAAGTACGCCTCATTCCTCGGGATTCGTGCGCCTTGAATTTGGAGCTTTTTACTTTGCCATCAAAAAATCGACTTTTTACGAGACCATCAAGTCATAGAACGTACAGATATAATGCCGACCTAATTCGCAAACCGGCAGAGCGCCTGTTGCGCTTCCAGTGCCATCCGGTCGAACAGCTCCTTCAATGTCGGGATATCATGGGTCAGCCCGATTCCCTGGCCGCAGGCGAGGATTCCCTTGTCGACGTCCCCTTCGCAAAACATCAGTCGGGCGTTTTCCCCCTTGATCACTTCGTAGAGTTCCGCAAAATCGACCTTCTTTTCCTCCAGGATCACGCACTCTTTTGCCGCGGCATTGCACAGGACCCGGTGGGTGGCGTTCAATGAGCGCATCACGAGCATGGTGTCGAGTTCGGAGGCGTTGAGCAGGGCCTGCTTGATATTGTCATGGATCGGGGCTTCTTTTGTGGCAAGGAGCCGGGTCCCCATGATCACCGCTTCGGCGCCCAGTGACAAGACAGCCGCCACACCCCGGCCGTCGGAAATTCCGCCGCCGCCAATGACCGGAACCTTCACCGCATCGACAACCACCGGAACCAGGACCATTGTGCCGATGTCGAGCCGGCCGGTGGCCCCGCCGTTCTCGTAACCAACCACCGTGACCACGTCCGCTCCCATCGCCTCGACCTTTTTCGCGTACCGGACGCCGACGCACTTGTGAATCCAGGTCATCCCCAGGTCCTTGAACCGGCCGATCAGTCCCTCGGGGGCATGGTGCCCGGAGGTCTCGACGATTTTCAGGCCGAAGTCGGCCATCACGTCGAGATAGTCGTTGTTGTCGATCTGGGTCATGGCCGGAAACAGGTTGATGTTGACCCCGAACGGCTTGGCCGTCAGGTCCTTCATCCGGCTTATCGCCTCGGAAAAGGCCTCCTTCGACTTGTAGTTGGCCGAAGCGAGGATCCCCAGCCCTCCGGCCTCGCTCATGGCGGCCACGTACTCGGCCGTGGAAATCCACATCATGGCCCCGCCGACGATCGGGTGCGTAATACCGAACATCTCTGTAATTTTCGTTTTCAGCATGGTCTTCTCCAGGGTGAATGTTAATCGGAAAGATCGCGGGAGGGCGACCCGAAAAAAAGGCGTGTTTTGATGCCGAAAAGATAGTCGAAGGGGTTGAACGGTGTCAAGGAGACTTTACGTTAACGGGAGGCTCCGGGTGGGACTCAGGAATGACTCCCTTGTTCATGGTAACGTCTGACCATCATACGCCCGCTTGATTTCTTCCAGATCGATCTTCTTCATCCCAAGCATTGCCCGCATGGCTCTTTGAGAATCATCGGAATCCGAATCACCTACCAGTTCCGGCAGTTCTTTTGGAAAAACCTGCCATGACAAGCCGTATCTGTCTTTCAGCCAGCCGCATTGTTGCGCCTGTTCATCTCCGCCTTCGGAAAGTTTTTCCCAGTAATAATCGACCTCCTCCTGGGTCTCGCAGATCACTTGAAACGAAACCGCCTCGTTGAATCTGAATACCGGGCCGCCATTGAGTGCGGTAAACGCCTGGCCATTGATTTCAAATTCCACGGTCATAACCGATCCTTCCGGTCTGCCATGAATTTCAAAACCCTCCTTTCCATAGCGAGTCATTTTCAGGATTCTGGAGTGTTTGAAAATGGATGTATAAAAGAGAGCCGCTTCCTCGGCCTGATTATCGAACCATAAACAGGGTGTGATTTTTGATGTGACTTCCATGGGAATCTCCTTATCCTTGACACTACTTTTCCGCGCCCGGTTCCATGTGGATGAATTCCCAGATGTGTCCATCAAGGTCCTGAAATCCATGTCCGTACATGAAACCGTGATCTTGCGGGTCGTTGTAGGTGGTTCCGCCGGCGGCGACCGCCTTTCGGATCATCTCATCGACTTCATTCCTGCTCCCGAGCGATAAACAGACGAGGACTTCCGTCGATTTGGTCGCGTCACAGATTTCCTTGGGCGTGAACATCCTGAACTTTTCCTCTGTAAGCAGCATGACGAATATGTCTTCGGCCACGATCATGCAGGTGGCGGTATCGTCGGTGAACCGGGGATTGAAGGTGAAGCCGAGGCTTGCAAAGAACTCCACGGATCTGTGGAGGTTCTTAACCGGCAGATTGACGAAAATCTTGGTGGTCATGTTTTACCTCCTTAAATTTTAAACCGGTTATCGCAGTATCTCGCGGACATTCACCGACGATCGTTTCCCGAGATTGTCATAGTTCTGTTCCAGCCAATCATCAGCGGCCGTGCGGCCGATATCGAACAGTTTGCGGAGAAACGCCCATTCCGTGTTGAACTTGCTCGATGCGTTCAGCGGCGCCAGGGGCTGCTCGCCGTCGATGATGTGGACGAGCATCTGTTTGTACCGGCCCGGTTCCAATCGGCCTTCCTCGATGAGCCGGCCCACGAAGTCGACCGCCCGCAGTTCACTCAGCAGGCTGCTGTTGAAGTTGATCTCATTGACCCGGTTGACGATCTCCATTGCTTTCGTCGGGGTGCTCTGGCAACTGAGCGGATTGATCCGGACAATCACGATGTCCCGGGTGGCCGTCTTGTAGAAAAAAGGGAAAAGGGCGGGGTTGCCCATGTAACCGCCGTCCCAGTAGGATTCGCCGTCGATTTCGACCGCCTTGAACAGCTGGGGGAGGCAGGCGGATGCCATGATCGCATCCGGGCTGAGTTCATGGTGTTCGAACACCTTGACCTTCCCGGTGCGCACAACGGTGGCGGAAATGAACAGGCGGAGTCGATTACATCTTCGCAACCTGTCAAAATCGATAGTTTTGATGACCAGTTCCTTGAGTGGATTCAGGTCCAGCGGGTTCAACTCGTACGGGGAGGCCAGGCGGGTCAGCAGATCGAAGGCAATATAACCCGGAGAGTTGTCCAGGTTCCAGTTTCCAGCTATTACATCGAAAATCGTACGATGAAGCGGGCTCGCCTGTCCGAAGCGGCTGATTTCGGACCAGAAATTTTCCAGGTGCTCCCGTGCGCCGGCCGGGCCGTGATCCATCATTCCGTCAGCGACCACCGCGGCATTCATGGCCCCGGCGCTGGAGCCGCTGATCCCTTCGATATGGATCGCGTCGGATTCAAGCAGACGGTCGAGTACGCCCCAGGTGAAGGCCCCATGGGAACCGCCCCCCTGGAGGGCCAGGTTGATCGACTTCATCTCCGGCATCCCGCTACCGGGCCGTCCAGCCGCCATCGATAGCCAAGGCCGCGCCGTTTATCGAGGCGCCCTGATCGCCGGCCAGGAGTAGGGCCAGTGCGCCCAGTTCCTCCACGGTGACGAACTTCTTGTTCGGCTGGGCCGCGAGGATCACCTCCCGGATGACGGTCTGCTCGTCCATATTGTGGGCTTTTGCCTGGTCGGCAATCTGGCTGTCGACAAGCGGCGTCTTCACGTACCCGGGGCAGATGGCATTGCAGGTGATCCCGAGTTCGGCGACTTCCAGGGCGACCACCTTGGTCAGGCCGACCATGCCGTGCTTGGCGGCCACGTAGGCGGATTTGTAGGGGGAGGCGACCAGTCCGTGGGCGGAGGCGAGGTTGATGATCCGGCCCCATTTCTTTTGTTTCATCTTCGGCAGGGCGGCCCGGATAGTGTGGAACGCCGATGAGAGATTGATGCCGATGATCGCATCCCATTTCGCGATCGGAAATTCGTCCACGGGGGCCACATGCTGGATCCCGGCGTTATTCATCAGGATGTCCACCCCGCCGAACTCTTTCTCGGCCGCCCGGATCATCGCCTCGATCCCCTCGGGGTGCATCATATCCGCCGGAGAATAGAGGGTGCGAATCCCGTGCGTTTTTTCAAGGTCGGAACGGAACGCCGCGATTTCCGCATCGTCTCCGAAACCGTTGATAATCACATTGCATCCGGCCGAGGCAAACGCCGCGGCCATCCCTTTTCCGATACCGCTGGTGCTCCCGGTGACCAGCGCGGTTTTTCCCTTAAGCATGCCCAGACCTCCCCTTTGCATATGGTATGCAAAAGAGGATAATCATGATTACGGGGGCTTCAAATCAGAGGGGATTGATCCTGTGCGCGGTACAGGGTGATGCGGAGAATTTCACTCCGTTTCCACAGGCGCATGCGCGGCCCCCAGGTGCCGGTCCCCCGGGAGATGATGACCGGCATTCCGTTTACCTGGTGCATTCCTTCCAAGAGGGGATAGACAAGGCGGACCAGGTAGCCGAACGGCCAGACCTGTCCACCATGGGTATGGCCGGAGAGCATCAGGTTGACGCCGGCCGCGGCCGCGTTTTCAATCTTCAGGGGGGAATGGGAAAGTAGGATCGTGGGGCCGGCAGGTCTTCCTTTCAGCGCCTCGGCGACGGGATCACCGTTCCGTCCCGCCCGGCGGTGAGATGTAAGATCATCCACCCCCGCAAGGGAGAGACCGCTGCCGATCTCCTGCCAGCGGTTGCGCAGCACCCCGATTCCGGCCGCTTCCATGAATGTTTGACTTTCTCCGCTGCCGTGGTGATCATGATTTCCAAGAACCGCCCAGACGCCGAGCGGCGCGGACAATTTCGCCATCGTCGGAATCAATCCTTGGCGATCGCCGCCGTGACCTTCAAAAATGTCCCCGAGCAGGACGATGAGATCGGGCTGTTCCGCCAGGACTTGGGCTATCCGGGCGTCCAACCAGGTTTTCCCGTTCTGGGAACCGAGATGCATGTCGGACAGGGCCACCACGACCGCGCCGTCGAGTGCTTCGGAAAGACCGGACAGATGCACGGTGTGGGATTGCATCGCTGGCGGCCGGATTCCCTGGACCAGTGCGATTGCCGAAAGGAGGCAACCGGCGGCAAACGCCCCGTTTCTCAGACGGGGGGAGATCCTGGGGAAAAAGAACCCGAACCCGGTAACCAGGTCCAGTGAAAGATACGACACGAACAGCAGGAAAGAACCGGCCAGCCAGTTCATGCCGGCAAGCTCAAGCATGCCGGCGGCCGTCCCGGTACCGTCATGGCCGATGGTCCGGCCAAGAATAAAAAGAATCCACAGCCCCATTCCGCCCAGAAAGATTGTTTCACGGGAAAATCGTCGGCGGACCAGTGGTGTGGCGGATATCCGCCAGAAGACATAGAGGTGCATCAAGGTGCAGGCAGTGATCAGGATGGTGCCGAACATGTTTTAAATCCTTAAGAGCAGAAGCCGGAAAGCAGGTAGAATAAAGGCGTATAAGCGTGGTGGCTTGGTATTCTTTAAATTTTCCCTTCCGCCGGTTTGATTCTGCCTAATGAAAAAAAGATACCGAGCAGGCTCATCAGGCAGAAGATGATCAGCGTGAATTGCATGCTTCGAACGAACAGATGACCGGTTTCCGGGGTGACCGGCCGATCGCCCATGAAGACGGTCAAGGTTACCGTGATAATCGTCATGCTGGTCAGCATCCCCATGCTCCGCATGGTGGCCAGCAGGCTCGATGCAATGCCGTAATAGGCGGGGGCCACACTCCCCAGGATCGCGGTGGTGTTCGGCGTGGAAAAGAAACCGAACCCCAGGCCAAGGAGGATAAGAACAAGAAAAATAACGGACAGGTGCGTCTGGACGGTCAGAAAAGCGGCGATGGCCAAACCTGCGGCGCACAATCCCATTCCGATGGTGGCGATCCCGGCCGGCGACCAGGTATCGGAAAGCCTGCCGGAAACGGGCGCGATAAGCGCCTGGATGATCGGCTGAATGATCAGAATGAAACCAGTTGTTTTCGGGGACAATCCCTTAATGGTCTGGAGATAGATGCTGAAGAAAAAAATGACGCCGAAAGAGGCCGCGTAGTTGATCCATGTGGCGATATTGCTGAAGGCGAAGGTGCGATTGGCCGCCAGGAGCCGCACATCGAGGATCGGGGATTCGATCCGGAGTTCGTAATAAAGAAAGCCGGCCATGCCGAGGACGCCGGACCATGCCGCCCATATGGCGACATCGACCGTTTTCATCTGGGTGACCCCGAAAATTAGGCCGAAAAGGGCGGCCATGTAAATGATGCTGCCGATCCAGTCGAACCGTTTCCCCCGGGCATCGGCCCATTCGCCTTTCAATTTCAGCAGTGCGATCGCCAGGGCGGCGAGTTCAACGGGAACCGCGGTATAGAAGATCCATCGCCATCCCAGGTAGGTGATCATCAGGCCGGCCAGGGTCGGGCCGGCGGAAAGGCCGAGATAGACCCCGGAGACAACGATCCCGGTGGCCCGGCCGCGCCGGTTCGGGGGAAAGACCGAGGCGAGTATGGCAAAGCTGGTGGAAACGATCATCGCGGCCCCGGCGCCCTGCAGGAACCGGAAAATGATGAACGATTGGATATTCGGCGCCAGGGAGAGCGCCAGGGTGGCCGTGGTGATCACACCGGTTCCGATGAGAAAGACCCGCTTCCGCCCGTGGATATCGGCAAAGCGCCCGACCGGCAGGAGGAAAAGGGCTACGGAAAGGATGTAGACCATTTCGATCAATCCGAGCTGGACGGCATTGGCGTTGAACTCCCGCCCGAGCGCGGGAAGCGCAACCCCGACCGCGGAAAACATGAACGGGGTCAGGAACTGGACGATCGTGACCACGATCAGTGTGGCGGTGGGGGAAACCATGTTGGCTTCCGCGTGTCGGGTGCTTTCGATCATCGGATTCCTTGGATGTAACTATCCGAATTGGGATAGACTTTTCGGGGGTTCCCCAAGCTCCTGCTTGGGGAACCTTAAAAGAATGCAGACGTCACTTATCATACAAACCGACGGCATGCAAATCCGCGGAGTGAGGAATTTGTGCAGTGAAAAACCGGGGAAGGGGCTTTCAATCCACCGGGCCGGCGGCGAACATGTCGGCAATCAGGCCGGCAAGGCGGAGGGTGTGTTTCCGGATGTCGTCGTGGGAACGGCCGGGGTAACGGGCATAACTGATCATTAATCCGTTAAGGGCGGAAAACAGGGCATGGGCTTTCAGCCGGGTATCGCCGTTGATCCCGGCCGCACGGATCCCGGCCTCAATGCGGTCCATCAGGGAGCGCATCATCCGGTCGAGTTTTTCCGTGCTCGTTTTTGAAAGTTCCCCTCCCAGCATGAAGTGCCCCATCATCTGGTAAAAGGTCATGTTGTCATTGAGAAACGCGACATACCGGACGCACATCTCCCGAAATGGCGGGGTGTCGCCAATGGCCATTTCATCGATTCCACGGCCCAGGATTTCGGCATTCTTCAGGAACACGTCCAGGAACAGTTCGTCCAGGTTGGCGTAATAGTTGTAGATGGTCCCGATGCTCATACCGGCGGCTTTGGCAATCTGCCGGGTGGTGACGCTCCGGAAATCCTGGGTGGCAAACAGGTTCCGGGCGGCATCGAGGATCAGTTTCCGGCGGTTGTTCCGTTCCTGTTCCTTGAGCTGGTCAAACGTTTTTTCCATTTCGGACAATCGCGTAATCCTTTTAAATGGGGCGGCCACGGGGGCCGCCCCTGCGGTGTTGGAACCTTTTTCGTTTATGCCCCTTCGAACACCCGTTCCATATCCTCATCATTGAAGCAGCGTTCCGAGTCGTCCGGGTTCATGGCGTCATCCTCCATTTTCCGGCGGTCATAGGCGGGGCTGAGCACTTCGTTATAGTATTCGTGCTGAATCATCAGGTTCATGATCTCGGTGGTGCCGGTCCAGATCATCCCCAGGCGGGTATCCCGCAGGGCCCGTTCGATCGGGTAGACTTCCGTGTAGCCGATCCCGCCCATGACCTGCATGGCATTGTTGACCACGTCCCAGGCAGCTTGCGTGGTAAACCGCTTGGCTTCGCTAACCAGGCGCCGGACATTGGCATAATTGGAATCAACGGCTTTTGCCGCCATATAGGTGAGGGATCGGGCCGCGTCGAGCTTGGTGATCGAATCGGCCACGTTGAAGCTCACCGCCTGGTACTTGCGGATTTCCTTGCCGAAGGCGCGGCGCCGGTCCGAATAGCGGACCGCCAGGTCGAGCGCCCCCCAGACTCCCAGGCAGCCGGCCGCCGAGGTGAGCCGCTCCGGGATCATCATCTGGTGGAAGCAGAGGGCGCCGCCGTGGGGTTCGCCCACGATGTTCTCTTTGGGAACCTTCACGTCCCGGAAGACCAGCCGGCCGGTGCCGCCGCCCCGGCAGCCGAGGAGTCCGTAAAGGTACTCGGTCTCCACCCCCGGACCCCGTTCAACGATCAAAAGGCTCAGGCGATTGTACTTGTGCGCTTTCGGATCGAAATTGGTCCGGCAGTAGACCAGGAAGAAATCGGCTCCTTCGGCGCCGACCACGAACCGTTTCATTCCGTTCAGGAGAAGGTGATCGCCTTTATCCTCCGCCCGGGTCATGGCCCCGAAAAAGTCCGATCCGCCCCGGGGCTCGGTCAGGGCTTCGGCGGAGACGAGTTTGCCTTCCAGGTAAGGCTTCAGGAATTTCTGCTTCTGCGCCTCGGTGCCGAACTGGTTGAGCGCTTCGCCGACGATCGACGGCATGACAAAGGCGCATCCGAGCGCCATGCCGAGACACCCGATCTCCTCGGTGGCGGCGACTTCGGCCACCCAGCTCATTCCCCGGCCGCCGTATTCCTTCGGGAACCGGACCCCGTAGAGGTTCCGGGCGGCGAGTTTTTCAACGAATTCCTTTCTAGGATAGGTGATTTCGTTCTTGTCCATTTTGCGCAGGAAATCGCTGGTGATTTCCTCGCGGACAAACTCACGGACTTCTTTCTTCAACGCCTGTTCTTCGGGGGTAAGCAGGAAATCGTACATGAAGCCTCCATTAATTAAAGGGTTAAATAAAATTGGATTGACAATAAAATGAGCAATGCTCAATTAATTGAACATTGCTCAGAGACAGTCAACCCATTTTTTGGTTGTCCGGCAAATTAAACTGGTTGTAGAAGAAATGAATTGATTTTAATCTAAAAAGACGCGCAGTAAATAGCGTTTACACCTAAGAGGGTATCCACTGGAAGGAGGTTCCCATTACCGCCCTAATTGCCATTCTGATCCCGCTTTCCATTTTTATAGGCCTTGGGGCCAGCGCCATCGGGTTTACGGCCTGGCCGCTGATCGTACCGGTCCTGTTTGTCGTATTCGGCTTTGATCTGTACGTGACTTTGGTGGTCAGTCTCCTGATCGATTGCGGCAATGCGCTGGTCATGACAGTTGCCGGAACCCGCAAGGGACACGTCGATTTCCGCCGGGGTCTGATCCTGTCGGCATTCGCTGTGATATGGGTATTGTTGGGGATTCACCTGGGCAGAGGATTCATCCCGGATAATACCGATTTGTTCAAGGGTTCCGCCGGCATTGTCACGATCCTGCTCGGGTTCGGGTTCTTACAAAGGGGGGCAAAGATCCGGAACCTGAAAAAACAGGGCGCCCCGCCCGCTGCCTCCCCGGTGAAGCGTTCAATCTCCACGGTAAAGTCCGGTGCCTTCCTGATCTATGTCGGGGTGGCGGTTATGGCCTTCCCGGTTGGCCTCGTCGGGATCGGCGGGGGAATGGGATTTGCCATTTTCCTGATGCTCTGTCTTTCCTATCCGACCTTGAAGGCGACCGCCACGGCCATGCTCATCACTTTCTTTTCCACCCTGGTGGCCGCAGTCCTGATCGCTGCCCGGATTCCCCCGGAAATTTTTCCCGGTCCGAACCTCCCGCTGCTGCCGCTCGTCCTTATCGTGTCGATGACCGCTACAGGCATCGGCGCGGTCGTCACCCACCGCCTCCCCCAGGAAAAGGTGAATTTCCTCATCGGCGGCTTGGTCGTCCTTGCCGGCATAATCGCCACCGTTCAGAAATACCTGTTCGTCTGAAGCGTTTGTGTCGGCGCTCCTACTGGAAAACCCCTAAAATAGGGTGCTCCACCTTGTATCATGACCAGGAATATTTATGTTAAGGCAAGGTCGTAATGGCCTGTTGATTGTGAAAAAAGATATCCTGAGAGGGGGTGGAAACGATGATGGGTGAAACGATCCGCTGCAATGTGAACCGTATGCCTACGGGTGCTTTTTCGGATGCATCGCAATCGCTCGGGTGGGCGCTTGAGCCCTGCCCGTGGAAACCGCCGGTCGATATTGCGGAAACCGATTCCCAGTACCTGATTACCCTTGAAGTTCCGGGGATCGATCTCGATTCCCTGAATATTACCTACCAGAGCGGTCTGCTCGATATTAAGGGAGAAAAGCGGAAGGAAAGCCAGGTCGGGGAATGCTGTCACTGCTCGGAACGGTATGTCGGTGGTTTCGGGCGGCGTTTCCGGATTACCGGAGGTGTCGAGGAGGAGAAAATCAATGCCACGTACCGCGATGGCATCCTGATGGTCTCGATTCCCAAGGGCGAAGATCGGGAACCGAGGAAGATCGAAGTCCATTAAAACCTGAAACGGCACTCGCCCCGTGAGTGCCGAAACCATATCCCGGGAAATATCGGCTGCCGATATTTCCCGGTTTTATTATACTTCCAAGGCACTCATGCTTTAAATTCGTGCACGTGCGCGTAATCGTACGCCTAATCGGACCTTCAAAACCCGATTACGATTACGGTTATGCACACGCGCACGATAGAGGCATGAACGTTCCTTTTACGAAGCCATCAACTTTGTTCGAATCGGTTCCGGAAAAGAAACACGATGGCATCGGCCATGACTTCAGGGTCACTGAGGTGGTCGAAATTGAGGATCACATCAAATTCCGAAGGGTTCGCCTTTTCCTTTCCGTGAACTTTCCGGAAAAACTCCGCCTGTTCCCCGTCCGCCTGGTCGAGGGTGTTTTTCGCGTCATCCGGACCGGTCCCCAGCGATTCGGCCAGCCGGGCGATTCGCCGGTCTTTTGAACAGATGCACCGCACAGCGAAAACCCTGCTCCGGGGGAGCATGAGGTGAATCCCCCGGCCGACAAAGATCGTCGGCTCGGTGTGGGCAAGATAATACGAGACGATGAAAAGTTGCCGCGCATAGGTCTGCATGTCGAAAGAGGTGTCTCCCAGGAGCAGGCAAAGGAATTCCTTGATGCGTCCGGGATAGCGTTCATCGAAAGTTGCGATGCTTTTCTGGCTTAACTGGGTCTTCTGGCAGATGTATTCCAGGATTTCCCGGTCGAGAACGCGGTAACCGAGCTTTTCACTGACGATTGTCGCCACCTCCAGGGCGCCGACCCCGATATTGCGGGAAAAGCAGAATGGCGGTATACGCATCGTTGGTTTTTTCCCGCCACCGGTTCTTATCGATTTCCCCGATGTATGCCGTTGCCAGCCGGGAAACTTCCCGTTTCCCATGCCAGTAATGTTCCAGGTCGACACGAAATTTTCCGGTTCCGAAGATCATTTCTCACCCGCCTTTTTAGTGTTCTCTCTCTGAAAATAGGTGTCAGCCGTTCTTATCCATAATACTACCCTTCGATGCGGCCGCCGGCAAGCGCGGGAATAAAGATTTCAGACCGTCCTGTCAGAACCGGGTTTAAAACCGCGCATATCCTCGATCGCCCGGGATACGGTTCCAGATGGTCATGGGATGCCTCCTGTCTGCGCTGTTGCGAGGCGTGTTTGCAAAACCTTTTCCGCGATGGCCGGCGCTTTGCGGGTCGCCTGGCTGAAGAGCATGACCCCCAGGAAGGCCGTATACCCCGCGAGGGCCAGAACCGAAAACCCGGGGAAATAACACCCCAGGGGCGCCAGGATCAGGACCGTCATCCAGTGGAGCACAATCAGCATTGTCGAGTGGAGCCGGATAGGGAAATCGTAAAACCGGCAGATGATCGCCAGGCCGCAGAGGTTCCAGCCATACAGCGACGTGAAGGCATGGAGTTGAAGGATCCATTTCACACTTTCGGGCCGGTACCCCGGTGAAAATTCGAGCATGATGTAAAGGACGCCGGTGATGGCGGTTATCATCAGGAACCCCATGCCCGAGATGAGAAACCGCTTCTGCTGCAGGTCGCGGCGCATGTGGGCGAACATGTGAAACACCAGGAGGACGGCCCCGAACAGGACGAGTGAAATCAGCACCTGGGGGATAAACAACTGGGCCAGGATGAAGATGAAAAAGGTGATCACGCCCAGGTTGATCAGCCAGAAGGCCAGGTTCTTCCGGAAAAGGAGTTGCCGACCGTCCTCCTCCATGATGGAGAAGATCAGCGACATGGTAATCAGGGTAAGGGGGAAGGAAAAGCCGAGAAAAAAGACGTTCAGGTTCAGCTTGGAGATATTCAGGACCAGGTAATATTCGTTGTTGAGGATCACCAGGCCGGCAATGGTCAGGCCCATGGACAGGCACAAAAGGGCGGCCTGGTGGAACTTGGCCGAAACCGGCGTCCGGGAGGAGAAGAAATCCCACGGAAAAAATGAGAACCGCTTGATTCGAATTCTCTCCACGATCGCCACGAGCACCGGGGTCACCAGCACTACCGGGAGATAAATTTCGAGAAACGCGGATACGGCATAGGTGAGGGTCAGGAAAAGAAAGGCCAGCACCCGGGGAGAGGGATTTCGATACGGTTCGCTGAAGTAGAGCAGGATGGTGCACCCGGTACACAGGTTGAACAGAAAGATGTGGAGCCGGGCAAACGAGTACCCTTCCGCGGGGTAGAGGGCGTTTAGGAATCCGAATGCCAAGGCCAGGGTCATCAATGCCATAAAGAAGATTTTCAGTCGAAGGCTCATATCAATGCCGCCTCTAATGGGAATGAATTCATGTTGTTTTTGTGCGCGTGCGCATAATCGTAATCGGCTTTTGACCCATAACCTCCATCCCGGCCTTCCCCCGTTCGAGGGGGAAGGAGAAAACCCCACAGCGTGCCTTCCGGGAAAGGCGTCAACACTGCCTCACGTCCCCAGCACATGCCCCAGCGCTGATTCCAGGTCCGGGTGCCGGAACCGGTAGCCCGATTCAACCAGGCGCTGCGGCTCGACCCGGGTACTGGAGAGAATCGTTTCTTTCCCCATCTGGCCAAAGGCTGTCCGGATGGCGGTTGCCGGCACCGGAATCCGGGCCGGCCGGGTCAGCGCCTTGCCGAGGGCCTTGGCAAGGTCGGCATTGGTCACCGGATTGGGTGCGACCAGGTTGACCGGACCTTCGATTTCCGGGTGTGCCAAAAGGTGCAGAACCGTTCCGAGAACATCGTCAATCCCGATCCAGCTCACATATTGCTTGCCGGTTCCGATCCGTCCGCCGAGCCCCATCCGGAAAACCGGGAGGAGCCGCTGCAATGCACCGCCCAGAGGGGTCAGAACAACCCCGATACGCATATTGACGGTGCGGATTCCGGCGGCCGCGGCGGGTGCGGCGGCTTCTTCCCAGGCAGCGCAGACCTCCGAGATGAAATCGTCTCCCGGGCCGTAATCTTCCGTCATGCGCCGATCGCCGCGATTTCCGTAATACCCGATGGCCGAGGCGCTGAGAAAAACCTTCGGCGGGTTATCGAATTTTGCCAGGGCATTGGCCAATATGGCGGTCCCCCGGGTCCGGCTTTCGATGATCCGCTTTTTCTTATCGGCCGTCCAGGCCCCCTGACTGATATTTTCGCCGGCCAGATGGATGACGGCATCGATGTTGTCCTTTTCGCAGAGATCGATATTCCCGGCCATCGGATCCCAGTAGCTGCACCCGGTTCCCGGCCGGGGCGGCCGTCGGATCAAACGGATCACCCGGTGGCCGCCGGTGGTCAGAAACGGGATCAGGGCTTGTCCGATCACCCCGTTTGATCCGGTGACCAGGATGTTCATCGGATTCAGGCCGTTACTCCGGTGGTCGTCGATATCGGCGATAGTGGTCGAGTGCCGGCAGGCGAAGATCTTTTCAAGCCGGTTGCGGATCATGCCGTCGAAAAGGGGAGAAGAAAGCGTTCCCAAAGGAAGGGCATATTCAACCTCATCTTCCAGCACACAGGCATTCACCCCGTCGGGTGTAAACCGGTGGGTGTGGGTCCACCGGGCGAAGGGCCCCTCCACCTGGACATCACGGAACATCCGGTTTTCCTCGCATTCCGTGTGCCGGGCCAGCCAGCGGAAAGAAAACGGCCAGAAGGGCGAAAGTTCGAGATCGACTTCCGCGCCCGGCTCAAGTGCGCCGGTCCGTCGGATCAGGCGGACCGGCGCCCAGGGGGGGCTGAGCCGCTCAATCGCCCCGGGGCGTCCATGCCATGCAAAAACAGATTCCACCGGTTCCGGGATACTGGATTGCTTCGAAAATTTTCGGGTAATCGTCATCGCGTTTATTCATCACTTTCGGTTGGAGTTGATCCGGTCCCTTTTTTCCGGCAGAGCTGGCACCGGTTGTCTGAACACAACTGGCATGCAAAGCAATCCGGGCACCGGTGCTTCTTCGGGGCATCCGAACAATGTTCCGGTATGTAGACTTTTCCCCGCAAGCCGGGGATGATTACAAATGCCATACGCGCGCCTCAACCTCGATTTTTGGATTACAGGTTTACTATCGACAGTCATCGAATATATCGATTTCTATCGATGCAAAAACCATTCCCTGTTCAAAAATCGAATGTTTGCGTTATATCCGTTCCCTTTTTATATTTCAATTTAAGTTTCGGATGCTGTCGGTTCTCGGCAAAGTTGTACATTCAGACAATCGAAATAAAGGAGGGCACACGATGGCCAAGATGGCGATAAATGGGCTGGGAAGAATCGGGCGGGCGGCATTCAAGATCATTCTCGATACACCGGATCTCGAACTCGTGGCCGTAAACGATCTGGTCGATCCGGAAAATCTGGCGTACCTGCTCAAATATGATTCGGTATACGGCCGTTTGAACAAGGACGTGAAAGGGACGGAAAACGGGCTGAGCGTCGACGGAAAAAATTACCGGGTGTTTAACAAGAAAAACCCGGAAGAACTTCCCTGGGGAGACCTGGGGGTTGATGTAGTCCTGGAATGCACAGGGGTGTTCACCAATCGCGACGGGCTGATGAAGCACCTGAAGGCGGGAGCGCGCTTTGCCATCCTGTCCGCGCCGTCCAAGAGCGAAGACGTGGATACGGTGGTTTACAGCGTCAATCATTCAGAAGTCGGCGGTATCGAGTTCCTCTCGTGCGCCAGCTGCACCACCAACTGCATTACCCCGGTCTTCGAAGTCATGGGGCGGCGGATCGGCGTCAAAAAAGCGATTATGACCACCATTCACGCCTATACTTCATCCCAGGCGATTGTGGACGGGCCCGCCAAAAAATGGCGGCGGGGTCGGGCCGGGGCGGTGAATTTTGTCCCGACGTCGACTGGAGCGGCGATCGCCACCACCAAGGCGCTTCCCCAGTTCAAAGGGAAATTCGACGGGGTGGCCATCCGGGGTCCGGTCCCGGTCGGATCGATCGCGGACCTGGTATTCGTCACGGATCGGAAAACGTCCGCGGACGAAGTAAACGCCATCTTCCGGGAAGAAGCGGAGACCGAGCGGTACAAGGGGATCATGGGCGTCGCCGGGGAAGAGATCGTCTCCTCGGATATTATCGGCGATCCCCGGGCCTCGATCGTCGATCTTTCCATGACCCAGGTGGTCGATGGCGACCTGGTAAAGGTGATGAGCTGGTATGACAACGAGTGGGGATATGCCAATCAGATGGTTCGGGAAGCGCGCTTCCTGGTGAAGAAGGGAAAATAGACGGAAACATTATTAACCACAGAGTCACGGAGGACACAGAGGAAAGGCTTAAGCTTTATTTAAAAACAAAAATAAACTCTGTGATCTCTGTGACTCTGTGGTTTATTCATTGCATTGGTATAATAATTTTTATCAATAAACAAGATAACTTAAGGTTATTGAATTGAAGTTCCAAGTTAAGAAATTCGTTCCTCCCCGCAGAAGACCATAAGCACCTCATCCTTGGCGCAGGCCAGGGTCATGCCGACCGAACGGGCGAGTTCGACCGCCAGGGCAGTGGGGCGGGAGATGCCGACCAGCAGTTCGAGGCCGGCCCGGGCCGCCTTCTGGACCAGTTCATAGCTGAGGCGCGAGGACATGACCCCGAACACGGCATTATCGATCCCGCCGTTCATGAATATCTTTCCAATCGCCTTGTCCAGTGCGTTGTGACGGCCGACGTCCTCGGCGGCGGCGAGCAGTTTCATGTCGCCGCCGATGATCAGGGCGGCATGAGCGCTGCGCGTCCTTCGGTAAAGGGGCTGGTGGTCGGGAATGGTATCGACGCATGCCAACACGCGGGCGGCGGAAAACCGGGTCGTGCAGGAAATGGGGGCAAGAATCTGCCGCATGTCCTGGATCACTTCCTTGCCGCAGATGCCGCAGCTGGTCTGGCTGACAAATCCTTTCCGTTCAAGAAGGTCGCCGACCTGGCGCCGCCGGGCATCCGTGAGGGTCACCGTAACCACGTTCGTGTCGTCTTCCGTGCAGAAGCCAATGGTCGCCATGTCACCGGGAGTGTCGATCAGCCCCTCGGCAAGACAGAACCCGGCCGCATGGGCGATTTCGTCTCCCGGGGTCCGCATGACCACCGAATAGGGGTTCCCGTCGATTCGGATCGAGAGTGGTTCCTCGGTGATGAGCGCCTGGTCCCGGACTGTTTTTCCAGTGGCCGTGTATTCGATCATTTTCCGGTTTATCGTGTCATTCATGGCGTTCCCCTCAAAAAGAGCTTTCATGCGCGCGCGTAAACGTAATGGGCGGGTTTGAAACCCGCCCCTACGGGAGTGGGCTCGTGCTCGTGCGCGTAATCGAACCCGATTACGATTACGCGCACGAGCACGAGAAAAAAAGATGGTGCGTATCCCTGCTCCAATTCAACACCGGTTGCAGGTATATGATTCGCATTCCCGTCGGGTCAGGATATCCATGGCGAAAAGGATACGCGATTCCTTTTCCCGACGCTCGTCCGAAAGCGTCTCCGGTGTGAACCCGGCGGTTTTATAAATGAGTTCGTGCCGGGAAAGGATAGCGTCCAGCCCTTCTCCGATCGTTTCGCCCTTTTTCGTTTCCATGAGCAGGGCGTCTTCGCCGTTGGTGACAACCGCATAGGGGATGATATGGGGTTCCATCAACCGTGCAATGGCAAGCGTTCCCCGCTGGCGGGAGACCAGGGACCCCGGGCCGTAAACGACCAGCAGGAGGGGAATCCCGCCGGGCCGGATGACAAAGTCGACCGGCACGATGCCGGAATCGCCGGCCAGGTTCACCGGAAGAGTGAGGCGGGAGTCGATTTCCCCCCGATCATACGCCTTGTCTTCCACCAGGAATCGGGCGATCCGCTGTCGTATCCGTTCGTCATGGGTGTCGGCGACGGTTTTGCCGGTAAGGAAATCCGAAACGGTCCCGAATACGATGTGGCGTTCGCTCATGGGAAATCACCGTCTGCTGATCATGTAGATGCCGTAGGTGGCGGTCAGGTTCGGCAGGAAACGGACGATGTTGCCGCTCTTGTCGTAATTGCCCGAATCGATCGCCACCTCTTTCAAGATCCGGAAGCCGACCCGACGGGCGAACTCCCGGAAATCCTTTATCGAGAGGACCCGGATGTTGGGCGTATTGTGCCATTCATAGGGGAGTTGCGGGGTGATGGGGGCGTGCCCCTTGAGCAAAACCTGCATCCGGATATGCCAGTGGCCGAAATTCGGAAAACTGACGATCGCTTTATCCCCGATACGGAGCATGTTCCGGATCAGGCCGAGCGGATCATACACCTGCTGGAGCGTCTGGCTGAGGATCACGTAATCGAATGCGTTGTCCGGGTAATCATTGATTTCCGCGTTGATGTCCCCCTGGATAACGGAAATTCCTTTTTCGATGCAGGTGGCGACCCGCTCCTCGACAATTTCGATTCCGGTTTCCCGGATCCGTTTATGCCGTTTCAGGTAATGGAGCAGTTCCCCCTCTCCGCAGCCGAGTCCGATCACTTTTGCGCCGGGCGCAATCCAGGAGGCGATCACCTGCAGGTCGAACCGGAGGCGGCTATCGGTCATCATCGTGGACACTTTCCAGAAATCCTTTGATCAGGTTGGTCAGCCGCTGGCTGGGAAGAAGGAACGCATCATGTCCCCATTCGGCCTCGATCTCGCAGAAACTGACGTCCAATCCGCTTTTTTTCATGGCCTGGACCAGTTCCCGGGACTGGTAGGTGGGATACAACCAATCCGACGTAAAGGAAATCACCATGTAGCGGGCCTTCGCCCCGGTGAGTGCCATTATGCCGGAGCTGGAATCGTTCCGGCCCAGATCGAAGTAATCGGCCGCCTTGGTGATGTAGAGGAACGAATTGGCGTCAAAACGTTCAACGAATTTCGCCCCCTGGTAACGCAGGTAGCTTTCCACCTGGAAATCGGCGTCGAAATTATAGGAGAAATCGGCCTTGTCCTGGAGTTTCCGGCCGAATTTTCGGCGCATCGCCTCATCGGAAAGATAGGTGATGTGCCCGATCATCCGGGCCACAGAGAGCCCCAGGTCCGGTTTTTTGCCGCCGTAGTAACTGCCCCGGTTCCAGCTGGGGTCGGCCACGATCGCCTGCCGCGCCACTTCGTTGAACGCGATGGCCAGGGCCGAATGGCGCATGGTGGTCGCCAGGGGAATGGCCGAACGGACCATCTCCGGGTACTGAACCGTCCACTGGAGCACCTGCATGCCGCCCATCGACCCGCCAATAACGGCCATGATCCGCTTGATGCCCAGGTGATCGATCAGGGCTTTCTGGGCGCGGACCATGTCGGCGATGGTCACGAACGGGAAATCCATGCCGTAGGGTTTGCCGGTCGCCGGGGCAATGGCGCCCGGCCCGGTCGATCCCATGCAGCCGCCGAGCACGTTTGAGCAGACCACGAAGTAGCGATCCGTATCGATTCCTTTTCCCGGGCCGATCATGTTCTCCCACCAGCCGGGCTTGGGGTCGTTCGGGGAGTAATAACCGGCGGCGTGGGAATCGCCGGTCAGGGCATGAAGGACCAGGATGACGTTTTCACCGTCCGGGTCGAGCGTTCCGCAGGTTTCGTAGGCCAGGGTGATCGGCCCCAGCCGGCCCCCGCTGTCGAGGATCATTTCGCCGGGCGGTTCGGCAAAGGTGAAGAATTTCTTCTCCACCTGGCCGACCGAGTTTCCGGTATGGTCGTGGGTGATGTATTCGCTCATTATTTAATAATATAAACTTGATGCCGCCGGTTTTTTCTTTTTTCATTGACCATTCACAATTGATTTTCAGCCCTGCAAAACCAGGAATTGTCAATGGTGAATGGTTAATTGCCAATAGTGAATGGAAGGTCAGGATGCCAACAAAAGGCCGGGGGGGATCCGAAAATCCCCCCCGGTGTTGTGCAGGTATACGTTATTTTACGGTTTAATGCAAGATCAGGCGAGTGCCCGTCGTTCCGCCATATCGACCAGTTTCCGTTCCCTGGCCGTGTCGATGCCCAGGGCTTTCCGTTTCGCGTCGATGTGCCGGATCATCAGATCGGCCATTTCGTAAGGATCGACCGCAAATCCCCATTTCCCGAGCCCCTGCTTTTCCAGACCCTCGAAAAGCAGTTTCTCGAATTTCGTTCCTTGCACCATGGGGAAGCAGACCCCGAATACGGTGTAAACGCCGGAAGCGACGAAATACTGCCCGATGCAGATCGCCTTTTCGCTCATGTATTCCGGGGCCGCGCCGGCGACCGGCAGTCCGGCGATCGTGTCGCCCAGGCCGCCGACCCGCACCATTTCGGATGCGGCGATCAGGATCCGGCTGTTGTCGACGCAGGACCCCATTCCGAGGACCGGAGGCATGCCGACCGCTTCACAGACCTCGCTCAGCCCAGGTCCGGCCAGGTGGGCCGCCTCGGGGGTAAGGAGCCCGGCCTTGGCCAGGGCAATCTGGGAACAGCCGGTCTGGAGCACCAGGACATCGTTTTTGATCAGTTCTTTTACAAGTTCCACATGGACGTAATCGTGTTTCACCCGGGGATTCGTGCAGCCGACCACGCCGGCCACCCCCCGGATCCGTCCATTGATGATGTTGTCGTTCAGGGGCGCGTAGCTCCCCCGGAAACTCCCGCCGAGCATGTAGTTGATATACTCATAGGAGAAGCCGTGAATCCCCGTGCTGGTCTTTTTCGGGATCTGGACAGGATGTTTCCGGTTTTTAAACCGGGTGATCGCCTGGATGACGATTTCGTCCGTGGTTTCCGTCGGGGTGTGTTCGTGAAACTCGATGTGCTGCGCTCCTTCGATCTTGCACCGCGGATTGGTGGTAAACAGATGGGTGCCGTAGCATTGGGCGACCTTTGCCAGTCCCTGCTGGATGCACTGGACATCGACCGCCATGGCGTCAACGGCTCCGGTGACCAGGACCGCTTCGGTGGAGCTGAAGTTGCCGGCATGGGGGATGCCGTGGCGGGAGAGCATTTCGGCCCCCGAACAGCACATGCCGACCAGGTTGATGCCGGTTGCGCCCGCGGCCTTGGCCGCATCGATCAGTGTGGGGGCGCTCACAGAAGCGATCATCGATTCGAACAGATTCGGTTCATGCCCGTGGACGATGATGTTGACCTGGTTTTCCTTGATCACCCCCATGTCGACCTCGGCCGACACCGGCACCGGTGTGCCGAAAAGGATGTCCGAGATTTCGGTGGCCACCATGGAACCGCCCCACCCGTCGGAAAGGGCTGTGCGGCTGGCTTGCTGCATGATGTTTTCGTAATGCTGGTCGACCCCCATGTGGGTTCGGTGCATCATTTCCATGATTTCGCGCATGGCCCCACGGGGAACGATTCCAAGTTTGCGCCAGGTTTCAAGGGTCTTGGGCGGCACCCGCTTGGCAAAGGGGATTTCGCCCTCCACCTGGGTGTAGGTTTTTTCGAGTTCCGCGTAAAGCTCCCGGGCGATCTCTTCGGTTGTTTTCCCGTCCGTGATGATGCCGATCGATTCCGCGACACTGTTGAGCTTCTCCGTGTCCTTGATCCGGTAATCCTCGATCTTTCCATTGACCACTTCCCGGAAGATGTCGAGCATCACCATGCCGTGATCGGTGTGGGCCGCGCCGCCGGCCGCGACCATCCGGCCGAAATTCCGGGCCATGATCGTGTCGATGGTGGCCCCGCAGATTCCGACTTTGGCGTACGGGTCCTTCGGGCTCATGCGGCAGGGACCCATTGCGCAGTTCTTGCAGCAGGCCGATTCGGCGCCGATGGGGCAGGGCTTCATGGCAGTCACACGGTCGAACGCTAATTCGACCCCGTCGCGGCGGGCTTTTTCAAGCATTTCCCCCGTGCTGTCACAGATGGTGAGATCCATGACACTCGGAAGCAAGTCGCCTGTTTTTTTCTTTTCCATGTAAGGCCTCCGTTTTAATTGTTCGTCGTCCGGTAAACCGGTCCGGCCGATAAAAAAAACATAAGAACGAGTACAGGTTAATACAAGAAATATGCCAGTCTGCCGGGGATACCGGAAAGGGCTGTCGGGGCGGATAAGTGGCCGGTGGGGGATGGAATGGAAACGATCCGGTCTTATGTTGTCTCACATAGTGATACATTGCTGTGCCAATAAGCGCGTACGCGTAATCGTGATCGTAGAGACAAGGCATTTCTTGTCTCTACGATCTGGCGCCAATGACAGGGTATGAACAATACGGCACGAATTGTGCAAATCCATCTGTCGAACCGTAACATCAAGAATAAGGAGGACGCAATATGATGAACCTGGAACAGCTCAAAGCGCAACCCCGGCTGATCGACGCCGTTGACTGGGAGATGACCCCCGAGGAGGCGGTCCGACTCTACCTCGAGTGGGGAAACAACTGGGCACACAGCAACTACGTCATCCGTTCCAAGTCTGACGTGTCCCATTATTTTGTGGTCTATTCCTGGGAAGATCCGCCGGTGATTTTCCTGATCCGGAGGAACTCGGAAGAAGCAGAGGAACTGGCCACCATTGAAATGCCGGAACCGGTCCGGAAGCGGTTCCTCGAAGAAATTGGTCATAACAAGGGGGTATACGCACTTGATGGCGAAGTGAAAGAGTGGCTCCAATCCCAGCTTGCCCGGAATTAGTTAAGAAAGCAAAAGAGATATGATGACACTTGTGTTTCATGTTTTAAGTTAATTTGAGACAGGTGGCGTCGTGTGGCGGAATGATTACGCCCGGCTTATGATTTTATTTAATCTCGCAATTGCATGTTCATCTTCACCGATCCGCCGGTTTCAGTGGCCGGGCGTGTTGATCCGGTCTACTGGTCAGGTTGAGGTGGACCCGGGATTTTGGAAGGAAAGTCTCAAATGAACGATACAGCCGCGACATACAATCACCTCAAGGACGAGAAAAGCCCGTATCTCCAGCAGCATTCCCGCCAACCGGTTGACTGGTATCCCTGGGGGGAAGCGGCGTTTGAGAAAGCACGCCGTGAAAACAAGCCGCTTCTGATATCCATCGGCTATTCCACCTGTCACTGGTGTCATGTCATGGCCGAGGAATCGTTCGATGATCCGGAGGTCGCCGCGATCATGAACCGGTTGCTGGTCAACGTGAAAATCGACCGTGAGGAACGCCCGGACATCGACCAGATATACATATCGGCCGTATCGGCCATGACCGGTTCGGCCGGGTGGCCCTTGAACGTCTTTATCACCCCGGAGGGGAAACCGTTTTACGGAGGCACCTATTTTCCGCCCCGGAAGCGGGTCAGTCCGGCGTGGCGTGAAATCGTTGCCGCCATCGGCAGCGCCTGGCGTGATCCGGAAAAACAGGAGCAGTTGTTCGAGTCCGCGGACCGGGTCACCAACCTGCTCAGGACCCACCTGGGGGGGGAGGCGGCCGGAATCAGGGCGCAATACCGGCCGGATCCCGAATTGCTGGATCACGCGGTGGAGACGATCGCATCCCTTTATGATTCGGAAAATGGCGGGTTCAGCAATGCGCCAAAATTCCCCATGCCCGCCATGGTCAGCTTCCTCCTGTTTTACCGTCGATTTGGTCGTCATGCCGGAAGAAACGCGGAGATGGTCGAAAAAGCCGCCGGCATGGCGGAAAAAACACTGGAAAAAATGGCCGATGGCGGCATCTACGACCACCTGGGGGGCGGGTTTCACCGGTACTCCACCGATGCCCGATGGCACGTGCCGCACTTTGAAAAAATGCTGTATGACAATGCTCAGCTCATCAGTGTCTACCTCGATGCCTTCCAGGCATTCGGGAATCGCCGCTTCGCCAGGGTTGCCGAAGAATCGCTCGCCTATATACTGCGGGATATGACCCACCCGGACGGCGGATTCTACTCCGCCGAGGATGCCGACAGCATCTATCGCGATCTGAGCGGGGTTTCCCCGGAAAGCGATACAGGGGACGGCGAAAAGAGTGAGGGCGGTTATTTCGTCTGGCGGATGGATGAAATCCGATACCTGCTCGATCGGAATACCGCCGATATTTTCGCCTATCATTTCGATGTCCGGGAAAACGGCAACGTTCTCAGCGACCCGATGGAGGAATTCACCGGGAAGAACGTGCTTTACCGGGCGCATACCGTCCCTGAAACCGCCCGGCATTTTGACCGGTCCGAAACCAATATGGAACGGCTCCTGAAAACCGCCGGACGGGACCTGTTCGTGGCCCGCCTGAACCGGCCGCGCCCCCACCTGGACGACAAGATCCTCACGGAGTGGAACGGGTTGATGATCTCCGCCCTTGCCAAAGCCGCCCGGGTGCTCGAAAAATCCCATTACCTGACGGCGGCGGAAGCGGCCGTCCATTTCATCCATGACCGTTTGTACGACCGGGGCGAGCCGCCGGTCCTGTACCGGCGGTGGCGGGACGGCGAGCGGAAAGTTTCCGGCATGGCCGCCGATTATGCCTTCCTGGTGCAGGGGCTCCTTGATGTTTATGAGGCGGGCTTCGATCCCTGGATGTTCGGGTGGGCCGTCGAGCTTAACGATATCCTGATCGAGCGATTTTTCGACAGTGAAATCGGCGGTTTTTACGCCACCCATGATGGGCAGGACTCGAATCTCCTGTTCCACGTCATGGATGCCACCGACAGCGTTCTCCCCTCCGCGGCTTCGGTTGCGGCGCGCAACTGCATCCGGCTCCACCGGTGGACCGGCAATGATCGGTATCTCCGGGTTGCCGAACAGACGTTCAGCGCCGCCCGGGAACGGGTTCGGAACCAGCCCGCCAGTGTCCCCGAGATGCTGGTTTCCGAAGGAACCCTGTTGCTCCGGTCGGCCGAAGTGGTGATTGCCGGCAGCAGGGAATCGGCCGAAAGCCGCGCGCTCCTGGAGGCCGTTCGATGGTTTCCGCCGGAAACCGTCCAGTTGACCCTGATCGGCAATGAAACGGACCGGGATCGGCTTGCCGGCCGGATGCCCCATATCCGCAACATGGAGGTGGGCCGAAAAGGAGAGGTCGCGGCATATGTCTGTTACGACCAGGCTTGCCGGGAACCGGTGTCGGACCCCGATGGCCTCGACCGTCTGTTGCGGGAGGCGTTTGATCCGCCATTGCGTCAGTGAATGAACCCGAAACGTTTGAGGAGGATGGATTATGACGGAAAAAAGATACCGGATAAAAACCGCCTGCCCGCAGTGCGGGTGCAGTGGGATAACGGATTTGAGCCGGGAGGAGATCCTGTTGCGTTATGGCGATGTCCCGAATGTCGAACTCGAATGTTCGGAGTGCATGATCCGATTTACGAAAAAGATGAAGGATGCTTGCCCGGAATGGGATGAGGAATGCCGGCTGGAAAAGGAATCGGACGGCTAAAGCCGACAAATTGTCAATAAGCAGCGCGATGGCTGTTTGCGGCAGTTTGTCAAAAGAGGAGGGAAACGATCATGGACGTAAAAGACTACTGCAGCGGTATGGAATCGGAATTGACGGCGTGGAAGGCGAAGATTCTTGATGTGGCGGTCCGGGCGGACAAGCTGGGAACCGCGGAAAAGCAGCGGGTATGGGAAAGTTTTAACGACCTTAAAATGATCGTCGCGGACCTGGAAAGCAAGATCGACCAGTTGCGAAACGAGTGCCCGACGGAATGGTCCCCCCAGAAATCGCAAATCGAGGACGCAACGGTGGATATGCGTTCAAAGTACGAGGAGACCATGGAGTATATCGGCGAGGCGGCTCCGGTTTCAATCCCGGGATGATTGCCGTCATTGTTCCGGACGTCGTGGCTTGCCCGCCTTTCAGGGGTAGAACCGTTTGAGTTGTTCGGCGGGGATTCCAGAAAAATAAAGAGTGGAGAGCAGGGTGTTTCGGATTGTGCAGAACACCGGTCCTTCCGTTTCCCACCGGCGGGGTGAGGTGCGGACCCGTTCCGGGAGGATGGCGACGCGGTGCCCGGCGCGTTTCAGTCGCTGCATCAGGTCGATGTCTTCCATGATCGGAATTTCTTTGAAGCCTCCCATGGATTCGAAAACCGCTCTCCGGAGGAAAATCGCCTGGTCCCCGTACGGGATGCGGGTGAGTCGGGCACGGAGGTTGGCCGTCACCTCAATCCACCGGAAAATTTGCCCCAGGTGATCGATTCCCAGGCTGAAGGCGCCTCCGGCGATTCCGGGCCGGGCGCAGGTCCTTGTGGCCGCGCGGAGGGCCCCCCGTGGCAAGAGGGTATCGGCATGGAGGAACAGGAGGAGGGTCCCTCTTGCAACCCGGGCACCGGCATTCATCTGGGGGCCGCGCCCTTTCGGTCCGACCAGTGTTGTGAGACTTCGGGGTTTGATAACAGAGATGGTGCTTCCCTGCGGATCGCCGTCAACAATGATGGTTTCTGCGCGGAATCTGGAGGTTTCCGCCACCAGGCATGATAAGGTTCGGTGAATGGTTCCGGCTTCCTCGAATACGGGGATAATGACGGAGAGAATCGGAGTCATCACGCTTCCGGCAGCAGATTAAATTGTTCCAGTATTTTCCAGGTTTGCGGTATCTGATCCGGATTCTTCCGGGTGCGGCGGACCAGGTCGATCAGGTCGTCAGGGGTATCCACGTCCCGCCACGGCGGAAGCAGATGAACCCGGCACCTTAATTTGGAGAATCGGCCCATGGTTTCGGAATAGACCCGGTCCGTGCTCCATCTCATCTCCTCGAAAACCTGTTCCGTGTACCCGTCGGACCGGAAGCCGATCAGGTAGTACCCGCCATCCCGGCTGGGACCGATCACTGCTGGAACCCGGGAGAGGGCATCGCAGGCTTCCATCAGGACCCTCGCAGGCAAATCCGGTATGTCCGACCCGAGAAGAACCGCCCGTTCATAACCATTCGCAAATGCACCGGTAAATGCGGATCCCATCCGTTCGCCCAACTCCGATCCATCCTGGGGAAATAAGGGAAATCGGTTTCCGAGCCATTGGGAGATCCTCTCCCCGGCATCGGGCGGGTCGTAAGCAATCCGGATATCGGCGCCGACCCCTTCAAGCATACGCAGCATATCGGCGACAAACCCCATATAAATGGCGGCAATTCCTTCCGGAGAGATCGAACCGGCCAGCCGGGTTTTCACGGCGCCGGCAACAGGCGCCTTGACAAACAGGATGCAGCAGCTTTTCTTCGGATTCAAATCCGTTTTGTGTTTAAGCAAAAGGGCAGTCTCCGCCGATGCATTCCCGGTTCCGCGCCTGCTGTTGACACCGGGCCGGGCCGTCGGCCGTTAACCGGACCGGCAGGAGTTTTTCCGACCGCTCTGCCGCAACTGCCAGCGCGGTATACGATTCGCGTTGGCAGCACCGGGCGGCCTGTATTCGGTTAATGGCGTCGATGCAGTCGCGGACGAGTTCCTGGACCACCTGGCGCGGTTCCGGTTTGAGTGGATTTCCTTCCAGGAGGATGGCAAAGGCGATGCCGACCCCCACGGCCGCACCGCAGGCTCCCCAGAACGCGCAAACCCCGCCCGGGACCGATCGGCCGCGTTCAATCGCCGTTGCAATGGCCTCGTCCGGTAAATGTCCTCCGGCGTTCCGATAGGCGGCCAGGATTACCGCCGGGACCGTGAAATGGTGTTCGGGGCCGTGGACCGGGAATGCCGGGTGGCGGCGGATGCTCTCCATCAGGGCGAACAGGTCGGTCTCCCGGGTGCGGCGACACATCTCCTTCACGATACCGGCGACATCACCGCCGTGGCAGGTATCGCATACAAAATGTCCCGCTTCACAGACGGCGTTTGCCGGAAAGGACCCGCCGCACAGAATACAGTTTTTCCGCTCCCCGGTTGCGAGATAAACCAGCGGTTTTCCGCAATGAGTGCAATCCTGCCGGTGCCGCGGGGATAATCGGCCGGGGGGCGCGGTTTCATTGCCACCGGCAGCCGTTTCCGGCGGGGCATAACAGGCGCAACTGTTCCGCGCATCGATATTCTCGGCATTTCCCTGTTCATCCAGGAGAAGGAGCGGCGGGCAGTCGTCCGCCGGGCCGTTCCAGTCTGTTTCCGCTGTATCCCCCCGGACCAGCAGGTCTCCGTTGTCGGTAATCACGGCCGCGAAAGGACCCGGATAGACGACCCGGGCAGCGGCACCGGGCTTCGGTTTGAATGCCGTGTAAGTGACGGAATAAAATCGGTGGCCTTGAACCTCGCGGTAGAAAAACCGCTTCATGATCCGGATGCCCCGGAAACCGGTTTCTTCGAGCACGGCCACCAGGTACGGCTGGACCATGGCCCCGGCGATGCATTCCCCCCGCAGTTTTTCATCGTTGCCGATGGCGGCGGGAACCGGCGCGTCCGTCACCACGTCGGAAACGACCATCCGGCCGCCGGGTCTCAGCACCCGCAGAATTTCCGAAAAGGTCCGGCGCTTGTCCCCGGAAAGATTGATCACGCAGTTGGAGATGACCAGGTCGACCGTATTCTCCCCCAGCGGAATCGTTTCCAGGTACCCCTTAATAAAATGAACATTTCCGTATCCCAGCGTTTCCGCGACCGCTGATCGGGAACGGTTGGCCCGGGCGAGCATGGAGTCGAGCATGTCGATGCCGAACACCCGGCCGCCGGGACCGACCTGACGGGCGGCGATGAAGCACTCCACGCCGGCCCCGGAACCGAGGTCGACCACCACGTCTCCGTTGTCCGGTCCGGCATCAAGGACCGGACTGCCGCAGCCATAGGAGCGAACCCGGATGTTCCGCGGGATGTGGGAAACGGCTTCTTCCGGATAGCAGACCGGGTTGGCGATCTCTTCGTTCTCCGCATCGGCGGCCCGGGTGTAGAAATCGCCGACCACCTTGCGGCCGTTTGAAACCGTGAGCACGCAGTTGGACCGGGTGAGGACCACCCCGTTGCCGTCGTGGTGGCAATTGTCCAGCCGGTCGCCCATCCGGAGGCGGAACCCGGGATGGGGGGATTCCGGACTGCTTTTTGCGGCCCGGTGGATCAGCCAGAGGGCCATTCGGTTGTAGAGGGGGACATACGGATCATGGCCGATGAATTTGCCGCCCGCGTAAAAGCTGTGATCGATGTCGCCGCCCCCAATAATGAACCGGAGGGGGTTGGCATTATAGGCGTCACTGTGGATGAGCGACTGGCCGCGCAGGCGGTTCAACACCGGGCTGCGCCGCCAGACCGTTTCCAGTCCGTCGTGAAGATGCCCGCAGAAGACTTCCGCTTGGCCGATCAGTGCCGGGGTCGGATGGATTCCCCCGTCCGGTCCGATCGCGATCGAGGTCCACCCGGCGCTCCCCAGGTCATGGCGGGTTCCCGGCGGTGAAAAGACCCGGGATTCCATGTTCGTCAGGTTGTCGATGGAAATGCCGGCATCCGCCGCGACCGTTGCGGCACGGAGCAGCCCCTCAAACAATTGTTCGGAAGGAACGAATCCTGAATTGCGCGCATTTCCGGCGGCAAGAAGCCAGAGGTAATGGACACTGTTGATCTTCGTTTTTGCGGCCAGCCGGACAATGTCATCCATCTGGTCTATATTTTCCGCGTGGACGGCCATCGCGAGAGTATTGCGGGAGCCGATCGCGTGGACGGTTTCGAGCACCGGCATCAGTTTCCGAAACGCACCGTTCCCCCGGACCCGGTCATGGGCTTCCTCCCGGCCGTCGATGCTGATCTGGAGATAAAGCCGATCCGTGGGAAGCGATTCGAAAAGGCCGGCAAAACTGGGGATCAGCAGCCCGTTGGTGAGGATCACGAGAGCGGTATCCGGCCGGTCGAGAATTAATCGGCAGATGGCGGTAAAATCAGGGTGCAGCAACGGCTCGCCGCCGGTCAGGTAAAATACGTGCACACCGAGCCGGGAGGCCTCCGCAATGGCTGCGGCAATCGCTTCGAGGGGGAGCGTCGTCCGCGTTTCCGGCGAACAGGCAAACAGGCAATGCCGGCAGGCAAGATTGCACCGGTCGGTGATGTGCAGCCAGCATTCCTCCAGTCCGGAGAGAGAAAGCCGGTCTTTTCGGCCGGTATACCCATTCGCCGCCGGTTCCGGGAGAAGCGACAGGAACCGGCAATGGCGCGTGATTCCGAGGGGGGAAAGATCGGCCGGGGAACCGGCATCCGCCGCACCCCGGAGGAGCAGGGCATCGCCCGCCCGGTTGGGAACCAGCCAGTCGGGCCGGTCCGGGGCGATATAGATCGGTGTATTATTGAAAACTAAACGCTGGAGGTCGTTCATGGTGAAGCCTTTCCCGGATTACGGCGACAAACCCCTGTCAGTGCTGCATGATTTTCAAAATCCTCAATATCGTTGATCGTCGATAAACCGTCAATTCCTTTCTGCCCCGGAGGCTGGCTTAATGGTGACAGGAAGACCGTCTAATCCCAGTCGGGTTTTGCGTCTTTTACTGTTCGACATTTGCCGCGATCTACCGGAATGATAATAATAATGAGCAGATTATCAAAAATATACCCTCGCGCTCATTTGTGAATGGAGGCGCCAATTGATTTTCAAAAATGCGGGATAGATCCCGGAGGGAATGGTTTGACAACGCCCGCAACAATTTGTACGGTGCCGATGATGCTGGAAAAATTGCTTTTGCCCGCAAGAACGCCGGTTTTTTTGGTGACGGGGGATTGGCAGTCGGTGATTTCAGGAAACCAAACCCTGCTCCCGCCGAAGCGGCGAAAGTCTTTTGTGGAAATCCCGGCGCGGTTTAATCTACTTTCGTCGTCATCGGCTCCCCGGCTCCAAACCGTATGCCTGCGTCGATGAAAATGGAATGTGGAAAAACCGGCCATACTAATGACAACTGAAATCAGTCCAAGGAGGCGGAATATGGCCGATGTAAAAATATACACGCTCAGTACCTGCGGTCACTGCAAAATGACCAAGAAGCTGCTCAGTGAATGCGACGTCGAATACGATTTCGTGGATGTCGATCAGCTCGAAGGCGACGAACGCCAGGCAATACTCGATGATGTCCGAAAACTTAATCCACGTTGTTCTTTTCCGACTATCAAGATCGGCGAACGGGTGATCATCGGCTACAAGGAAGATGAAATCAAGGAGGCGCTCGGAATTTCATGAACGTCGAGGAACTTTATGAAAAACTGAAAAAAATCCAGGAACCCAAGGGATACTTTTTCAACAAGGACAAAAACCTGGTGTTCGACCTTCTCGGAGGGCTCCTGGTCAACCGGGAACGTTACGGATATATGGGGTGTCCCTGCCGCCTGTCCGCGGCTGATCGTGATCATGACCGGGATATCATCTGCCCGTGCGACTACCGGGCGCCGGATGTGGCGGAATACGGGAGTTGCTATTGCGCTCTTTACGTTTCGGAGGATTGGAACGCGAACCGGATTCCCCATGAGTTTGTACCGGAACGCAGGCCGCCGGAAAAGTTCAAATGACCCATGTCGGTGGAGCGAATAGGAAATCGGATCGGCAGCCGGAAAAACGGCGCCTCCAGGTGGCGGAAACCGAAATCAGCTACCTGCTCTACGAGGGCGACGGGCCGACCCTGATCATGCTTCACGCCACCGGGTTTTCCCCCTGGTTGTGGCATCCCGTGGCCCGCGATCTGGCGGATCGATACCGGATCATTGCGCCTTATTTTTGTGACCACCGGGAGGCGGACCCGGAAATGGGCGGGGTCAGCTGGGTGCAACTGGCCGCGGACCTGGTCGAGTTCTGCGAACGGCTGGAAATTGAAACCCCCCTGGTGATTGGCCATTCCATGGGCGGTGCGATCCTGACCATCGCCGCCGGGCTGCTGGGGCTCCGGCCCGGCCGGATGATGCTTATTGAACCGATTTTCCTTCCGGAGGAGCTCTATACGATTACCATTCAGGTGAAAGACCATCCCCTGGCGGGAAAATCGATCCGGCGGAGAAATTCCTGGAGCGACCGGGACGAGGCCCGGACCTACCTGAAAGCGAAGCCCCTGTTCCGGACCTGGAACAAGGAAGTGTTGGAACTCTATATTCATTACGGCATCGTCCCCGGAAACGGCGGCGGCTTTTCACTCGCATGTCCTCCCCGGCAGGAAGCATCCCTGTTCATGGGAAGCATGGCATATGATCCCTGGCCGCTGATGCCGAAGATCGACTGCCCGGTTCTGGTCCTGGAAGGGGAGCATACGGAAAATCGGGGGATCATCGATTTCAGGAAAGCGGCCCGGTCGTTCCCACAGGGCCGCTACCTGCTTATCGAGGGGGCCGGTCACCTGATTCCCATGGAAAAACCCGAGTTAACCGTTTCTCTTATCCGCCGGTTTTTTGGCGAAGAGGCGTAATGCGCGATACGGAAGCGAATGGACGCGGGCTGCCGTTTTTAAACGCCTATTGGGTCATCACGGGGAAATTGATGGCAGGTGAATTCCCCCTGGCCGCCGATCCGCAGGTTTCCAGTGAACGGATATCACGTCTGATACATGCGGGAATCCGCTACATCGTCGACTTGACCGAACCCGGTGAGATCCGTCGTTTAGGGCCTGCGGTGCAGGAATACCATGAACAGGTCGAAGCCGTGGCCCGGGCAGCGGACGTGACAGTCGTTTGCCGGTCGATCGGTATCCGGGATTTCAGCGCTCCTTCCCGGACAGAAATGGCCCGAATTCTCGATCAAATCGATCATGCCATTGAAAACGACCGCCCGGTTTACGTGCACTGCTGGGCGGGGATCGGCCGCACCGGTACCGTGGTCGGCTGTTACCTGGCGCGGCACGGGATTGCCTCGGATATTGCCCTGCTCGACACGATACGCCAGATGCGCCGGCATACCGATTACGCCTTTATCGATTCCCCCCAGAGCCGGGAGCAGATTGATCTTGTGCTCTCCTGGGTCGAAGGGGAGTAAGGCGGATGGCTTCGTAAAAAGCCCAATATCTGCGTTGCGCTGCATCCCTCGTCATCTCACGTACGAAAGTACGTTCAATTCCTCGGGATTTGCGCGCCTTGATCTTGAACTTTTTACGTTGCCATCCCAAACCGAACTCCATGGAATTACAGGTAAAAATGCTTGAAATTGTAGGTTGGGCTTCGCAAGCTCAGCCCAACCTAACGGTTACTCGCCGCAAAAATAAGGAGGAACAACATGTCCCATAACATCAACTGGGTCTACATCACCGCCGGGAGCAGGGAAGAGGCAACGGCCATCGGTGAGGCGCTGATAGCCGCGAAACTCGCCGCCTGCGTCAACATCATCGGAGACATGCAGTCGATTTTCATGTGGGAGGGGAAACTGGAGCATGCCTCGGAAGTTGTCCTTATTGCCAAAACAACGGCAGAGCTTGTCCCGGAACTGGTGGAACGGGTCCGGGCCATGCACAGTTACGACTGTCCATGCATCGTCAGCCTTCCGGTCTCGGACGGCAACCCGGCGTTTCTCGACTGGATCGCCGGGTCGGTTGGCCGTGAATCCGGATAAGACCTCACCCAAGGAGCCGATGACGTGACGCAACGAAATCAGATCCTGATTATAGACGACCATCCCCTGTTCCGGGAAGGTCTCAAATCGATTATCAGCCGTTCCAAACGGTACGAGGTGTGCGGGGAAGCCGGGACGGCCGCCGAGGGGCTGCGGATGGCCCGGGAACTCAACCCGGGCCTGATCCTGATCGATATCTCCCTGCCGGACCGGAGCGGCATCGCGCTGACCCGGGAAATCCTCACCGTTCTCGAGGATGCACGGATTCTCATCATCAGCATGCATGCGGCCATCAATTACATCACCGAGGCGTTCCAGGCCGGGGCTGCCGGGTATGTGGTCAAGGAATCGGCGCATGAACGCCTGATAGAAGGGCTCGACACTATTGCCCAGGGAAATTATTTCCTGGACAGTTCCATCTCCCAGGAGGTGGTCAAAACGTTAAAAGGGACACCGGTGCGCGAGGCTCGGGCCGGCGATACAGAATACGGCCGGCTGACCACCCGGGAGCAGGAGATCATGAGGCTGCTGGCCGAAGGATTCAAGGCGAAGGAAATCGGCGAGATGCTTTGCATCAGCCCCAAAACCGTCGAGAACCATCGGACCAATATCATGCAGAAACTCGGCCTGCACAGCACCATAGAACTGGTCCGCTATGCCGCCAAGATCGGGCTGATCGATGTCGACCTCTGGAAAGTCTGAATTTCTTCTTATTTTAATTGCCTGCATCATCGAACGTGGTTGCGGACCGCTTCCAGCGGGCCATACCACCGGAATATCCCAATTCTGAATCCGCACCGTTAAAATCCCAGCTCGAAATTGCACCTCCATCGAACCGTTTCATTAAAATATCGACGACAATCAGTGACCGGAAAACCATCCGGGATTTTGCCCTAGATAAATGAGCTTATCCCTCTATGGAAATCCGTTCATTGAATATGACATATTGAGAAAAAAAGAAACGGATGCAGGCCATGTCTCCGGAAGCCCAGAAACTGGCGACCGGGTGAATTCCACGAACCATCAATTACTAAACGGAAAAGGAATATGAACAACGCGAGACATAAAAAACAATTCGGGAATCCGGCCGGACAGAACATCCAGGTGATGTACAAGCGGGGAGGGAAGAACATGGTCGATGTAACCGCCCTGATCCGCAGCATCCAGCGGACGGAAGGAAATCCGGATTGCTTCCGCGGAACGGAAAAACAGAATTGCCGGCATAAAGATTGCGCCTGGTGGATGTACTGCATGCAGGGGTGATTCCCCTCACTTACAACAGAACGAAGAGAGGGAGTGCATTGCCATCTGCATTCCTGAACAACCCGGAATCAGCTATCTCCGGGAGAAGGAACACCCTTCGGAAGAGATCAGTCAACCTGCCTGAACAGCCTGAACATAAGGGATTATACTGATTTCATGTCTTTGATACAAAATCGAATCAGGGATTTAAACAAGCTTATGGCGAGGAATTTCAAAATTCAATTCAGTGGTTCCGACCGCACACTCTTTTTTGACCTCATCGGCGACTTCGACGGAAGTTCCGCCTTTGAACTCCTCAATATTCTCCAGGAAAAAATTCTCACCTCGGTGCAACACGCCTATGTGAATACCAGCCATCTCAAGAGCATCCATCCGTTCGGCCGCGATGTGTTCGCCCGCAATTTCCCAAATGTTACGCACGCCGGCAGCATCACATTCACGGGAAATCATGCCCTTGAACTCTCACCCATGGCTAAAACGGCCACCTGGAATCGCTACGCTGCCCGCACAAAAATGTCCTATCTCGATCATCTCGACCCGCTGCGACCTCAATCCGGCCATGCGGCCGCGGAGGGGAAATAAATGTCCACCATATTAATCGTTGACGATCAACCGTCAACGCGGATTCATGTCATGGAAGCGCTGAAACATTCCGGTTACAAGCTTCGGACCGTTTCAAACCCGATGCTGACGGAACCGATTATCAAAGCGGTAAATCCCGTTCTTATCCTTGTAAACCGTCAGCCGGATCTGTTCGACAGCATCCCCGTGTTTATGAAAATAAAGGAGGATTTCCCTCAAATCCCGGTACTCCTTTATGCCTTAAAAAACGAAACCGGGGTTCGGAGCCTGAAACATGCCATCAAGATGGCGTTTCAGGAGGCGCGCGGGGCCGGCGGCAAAGCGCCCCTTCCTGTTCCGCGGATGTCCCAGCAGGTAACACTTTTCAGCCGCCGATAAAGCAGCGTTGATGACGTCGTTAACCCTCCATTCATAACGATAGGTTTTTTTTGCAGAGGGCGGGTTTCAAACCCGCCCTCTGCCACGTCAACCTCTCCCCGGTCAACTTCCCGCCCATCGTCTTCCCTCCGAAGGGGGCGATTCCTTCTTTTACTGCCGATATTCAACGTACATCATTAAAAAATGGGCTTGCGTCACCCTTTCGGAGTCTATATGTGTTACAGGTATAAAAAAGAGCGTCACCATTGATCATGATTTTTTTCCCGTGCATTTTTGGTGGTGTAATAAGTCGGTTTTAGGATGGCAAAGTAAAAAGTTCAAGATCAAGGCGCGCAAATCCCGAGGAATGCAAAGTACTTGTCTGTACGTGGAATGACGAGGGATGCAGCGCAACGCAGATATTGGTCTTTTTACGAAGCCATCATAATGATATCCTTCCGGAGGAGGTGTGTCTCATGTCAATGAAAGTGGTCGTGATCGGCGCTGTTGCCGCCGGTTCAAAATCGGCCTGCCGGTTCAAGCGGCTTCGGCAGGATGCCGATGTTACGCTGATCGATCAGGGCCAGTATATTTCCTATGGCGGTTGCGGCATTCCTTATTATGTTTCCGGCGATGTGAGCGATGAAAAGGAACTGCGGTCAACAAGCTTTCACATGGTCCGGGACGAACGCTTCTTCCGGGAGGACAAGGGGGTCGAGGCGATGCCCGGCACCCTGGCGCTTTCCATCGACCGAAAGAATAAAACCGTGCGGGTCCGGAAAAGCGATGGCCAGGAAACGGATCTCCCGTATGACAAGCTGGTCCTGTCGACCGGGTCCCGGCCGAAAAAGCTGAATATCCCCGGAAACGACCTGGAAAATGTCTACAGCGTCGGCCGGCTGGAAGATGCGATTGCCATCAAGCAGAAGGTCACGGCGGGGCAGGTGGAAAAGGCTGTGATCATCGGGGCGGGGTTCATCGGGCTGGAAATGGCCGAGGCGCTGTCCGATATGTGGGAGGTCGAGACCACCGTGGTCGAGTACTGCGACCAGATCATGCCGGGTTTCGTCAGCAGGAACCTGTCGCTGATGGCCCAACGCCGGATGGAGGCCCACGGTATCACCTTCTGCCTCGGCGAAAGCGTCGAGGCGATCGAAGGCGAGGGCATAGTCGAGCGGGTGCGGACAAACAAGCGTATTCTGGAGGCCGATCTTGTCATTTCCGCGGTGGGGATCGCACCGAATGGTGATCTGGCCCGGGATGCGGGTCTCGATGTGGCCCCCGGTGGCTTTATCGTGGTAAACGACCGAATGCAGACATCGGATCCGGATATTTTCTCCGGCGGCGATTGCGTTCAGGTCCCCCACCTGGTTACCGGAAAACCGGGATATTTCCCTCTCGGTTCCATTGCCAATCGCCAGGGGCGGGTAATCGGGACCAACCTGGCCGGCGGCGATGCCCGGTTCGAGGGGGCGGTGGGAAGCTTCGTTGTCAAGCTCTTCGACGGGGCACTGGCCGGGGCCGGGTTAAGTTTGGAGACCGCAATCCGGGAAGGGTTTGATGCCGCGGGTATCCAGGTCGGCCAGTTCGACCGGGCCCATTTTTATCCCCAGAAAGAGATCATTTTCCTGGAACTGGTGGTTGACCGGAAAACCCGGCAGGTGCTCGGCATCCAGGGGTTTGGCGGGGAAAACAGCGGCATGTTCGCCCGGATCAACGCTGTTGCCTCCATACTCAAGGACAAGCCGACCGTTTCGGACATCGGCAACCTGGAATTCACCTACTCGCCGCCGTTCGCCTCCGCCATGGATATCGTGAACGCCCTTGGGAACGCGGCCGAAAACTACCTCGACGGCCGTTACATTCCCTATCATGCCGGCGATTTCCTGGAATGCTGGGACAACCGGGACTGCGGAGAATATTATTTCCTCGACTGCCGGGCCGCCGCCGATGCGCAGCCGTTTGCGGACAAATACCCGGAAATCTGGAAAAGCATCCCCCATGACGAACTTCGGAACCGGATGGATGAGGTTCCCCGGGATAAAAAACTGGTGCTGGTCTGCAACACCGGTGTCCGTTCATACGAGGCCCAAATCAACCTTCGGGAACACGGCATCGAGGATACGGTCAGCGTCGGGGCGGGAATTGCGGCCTTAAAGGAATGCGGCATTAAATTTTGAATGGCGTCGTAAAAATCTTGGTCCATTTCGTATATCATGGTTAATCTTCTAAACTGTGGATAGTTCGTGCTACGGACAGGGAAATGCCTCCGGTAATGCGGAATCGACCTCAATAGAAGGATGGAAAACTGATTTGAATTATCGAGATTACCTTCCCACAGTCATCCATGCCGCCATCGAAGCCGGTGATGCTGCCCTTGACGTGTATGAACGGGATTTCGCTGTGGAGGAAAAAGCGGACCATACCCCCCTTACCCTGGCGGACCGCCGATCCCATGAAATCATCGTCAGCCGGTTGGAACCGTTCGGAATCCCCATTCTGAGCGAGGAGGGGAGAGACATCGCCTATGCGCAGCGCAGCTCCTGGACAACCCTGTGGATCGTCGATCCCCTTGACGGCACCAAGGAGTTCATCAAGAGAAACGGGGAGTTTACCATCAATATCGCGCTGGTCCGGGAGGGGCGGCCGGTCCTGGGAGTGATTTTTGTCCCGGTGATCGACCGGCTCTATTTTGCCGCCGAAGGTCTGGGCGCTTACCGCATTACCCGCCGGAATCTCCCGGAGGTAGGGCCGGAGGTCCTGGAGAAATTGTTTGCCGCCGCTGACCGGCTCCCCGTGGAAAAGGGGGAAGGCCGTCCCTACATCATCGTCGGGAGCCGCTCCCATGCCACTCCCGGATTGGAAGCATTTGTCGAGGAAAAACGTCGTCAATACGGCCAGGTCGACTTTATCTCGGCCGGCAGTTCGCTCAAGTTCTGCCAGGTGGCCGAAGGGTTCGCCGATATCTATCCCCGACTCGGTCCGACCATGGAATGGGATACAGCCGCCGGGCAGGTGGTAGCCGAACAGGCCGGCGCCAATGTGCTGGTTCACGATACCGGAAAACCGATGGAATACAACAAACCGGACCTGTTGAATCCCTGGTTCATTGTTTCAAGGTCTGGTGCTTAAAGTTAAAAAATCGTAAAAAGTCAGTTTTGATGACAACGTAAAAAGCTCCACCAAATCTTATAAAATTGGCAAGGCGCGAGAACCCCGAGGAATGAGGCGTACTTTGTCGTACGCCGCAGTGACGAGGGGTGAAGCGCAACCCAGAAGTTGGACTTTTTACGAAGTCATCAATTATAAAAAAACGAACCACAGGTGACATGTTATGACCGACTCGCAACTGGCCGCCCATGGCGGCAACCTGGTGAGCCTCCTCGTCGATGACGAGCGTGCCGCCCTGCTGAAAAATATCGCCATGAACCTGCCGGACGTAACCCTGAACGAACGGCAGCTCTGCGACCTTGAACTGCTGGCGACCGGCGCGCTATCGCCGCTCAAGGGCTTCATGGTGAAATCCGATTACGAATCGGTTATCGACCGGATGCGGCTGCAGGATGGAACGCTCTGGCCTGTTCCGATCTGCCTGGACATGCCGCAGGGGGTGGCCGCAAGACTGGAAGTCGGGCAATCGGTGGCCGTCCGGGACCCGGAAGGGTACCTGCTGGCTGTCATGCACCTCGAGGATATCTGGGAAATCGATCGAAAAAAAGAAGCCGCCGGGATCTACGGCACCACTGATTCGACCCACCCGGGCGTCGACTATCTCTACAATAAATCCGGTTCCCATTACATCGGCGGCCGGCTCGAGGTAGTGAGCCTCCCGATCCATTTCGATTTCAAGCAGATCCGTCTTTACCCCCAGGAAATCCGTCACAATTATGAACGCCTCGGCTGGCAGCGCGTGGTCGGTTTCCAAACCCGGAATCCGATTCACCGGCCCCAGTTCGAGATGACGATAAAGGCGATGCGCCAGGCCCGGGCCAATCTGTTGATCATGCCGGTGGTCGGCATGACCAAACACGATGATTTCGATCATTTCATCCGGGCCCGCTGTTATCGACAAGTGGCCCGCCACTATCCGCCGGACTCCTACGTTCTGACCCTGCTTCCGCTTTCCATCCGGATGTCCGGACCCCGGGACGCGCTTCTCGATACGATCATCGCCCGCAACTACGGCTGCACCCATTTCATTATCGGGCATGATCACGCCAGCCCCGGCAAGGACAAACAGGGGAATCCGTTCTACCCGAGCAATCAGGCCCGTGAGTTGGCCGCTGAATTCGCCAGGGAAATCGGGATGGAAATCGTTCCGTTCGAAGAGATGGTTTACCTTCCTTTTGAGGATGAATACCGTAGCGTCGACCAGGTGGAACCAGGGACCCAGACCATTTCCCTGACCGGATCGGATATCCGGCGGCGAATCCGGGAAGGCCGCCATATTCCGGATTGGGCCACGTTTCCCGAGGTGGTCGAGGAGATGCGCCGGGCCTATCCCCCGCCACAGCGGCAGGGGTTCACCGTTTTCCTGACCGGGCTCTCCGGGGCCGGCAAATCGACCATCGCCCAAGTCCTTTATTCTAAGTTCCTGGAGATCGGGGACCGCCCGGTAACGCTCCTGGATGGCGATATCGTCCGGCGCAACCTGTCGAGCGAATTGACGTTTTCCAAAGAGCACCGGGATATCAACGTGATGCGGATCGGGTTCGTGGCCAGCGAGATCACCAAGAACCGTGGCATCGCCATCTGTGCCCCCATCGCTCCCTATGAACAGACCCGAAACGAAATCCGGCGGATAATAGAAGGGTATGGCGGATTCATCGAGGTCCACGTCGCCACCCCCATTGAAGAGTGCGAACGCCGGGACCGGAAGGGAATGTACGCCAAGGCGCGGGCCGGCCTGATCACCGGCTTCACCGGGGTGGACGATCCCTACGAAGTGCCGGCCCTGGCGGAACTTTCCATTGATACGAGCAACCTTTCACCCGCTGAAGCAGCCCAAGAGATTCTTCTGTTCCTGAGCAACCGAGGCTATATTTGATGGCTTCGTAAAAAGTTCAATATCTGCGTTGCGCTGCATCCCTCGTCATTTGCGGCTTACGCCTTGTAAATATACACTTACGGCCAAGTACGCTGCATTCCTCGGGATTTGCGCGCCTTGTTCTTGAAATTTTTATCGTTGCCATCCTAAAACCGAGTTCATCATAAGGACTTCCCGCATGAAGGATGCAGTAATCGGGGTAATCGGACTGGGGTACGTTGGGCTGCCGCTGGCGGTGGCGTTCGGCAGAAAATTTCCGACCATTGGATATGATATCAAGACGGATATCATCGACTGCTTCCTTCGCCACGAGGACCCCATGGGCGAACTGTCCACGGAGGAACTGCAATCCGCCGTCCACCTGACCTATACCGGCGATCCGCAAAAACTCTCGGAAGCCGATTACATCATTGTGGCAACCCCGACTCCCATTGACATTGCCCGGCAGCCTGACCTGGTGCCCCTGACCTCGGCGACACGGACAGCCGGCCGGTATATGAAGAAAGGGGCGGTGGTGATCTTCGAATCGACCGTCTACCCGGGGGTCACGGAAGATGTCTGCGTGCCGATCCTGGAGGAAGCGTCGGGATTCGTGTGGAAACGCGACTTTCATGTGGGCTACTCCCCAGAGCGGATCAACCCCGGGGACAAGGAACATACCCTTTCCACCATCGTCAAGGTGGTTTCCGGGGATGATGCGGAAACCCTCGACCGGGTGGCCGAACTCTACAGTGCTATCGTTTCGGCGGGAGTTTACCGGGTGGCCCGGATCAAGGAGGCCGAAGCGGCCAAGGTAATTGAAAACACCCAGCGGGACCTGAACATCGCCCTCATGAACGAGTTGGCGGTCATTTTCGACAAACTCGACATCGATACCAGGAACGTTCTGGAGGCCGCCGGTTCGAAATGGAACTTCCTGCCGTTCAAACCGGGGCTTGTGGGCGGGCATTGCATCGGCGTCGATCCGTATTACCTGACGTACAAGGCGGAAACGTTGGGGTACCATCCCCAGGTGATCCTTGCCGGCCGACGGATCAATGACAACATGGGGAAGTTCGTCGCCGAAAAGGCGGTGAAACTGATGTGCGACGCCGGGGTCAACATCCGCGAGGCAAAGGTGGCCATCCTGGGGCTCACCTTCAAGGAGGATTGCGCGGATACCCGCAATACCCGCGTTATCGACATCGTCAGCGAACTCAAGACCTTCTGCCTGGATCCCCTGGTCCATGATCCGCTGGCGGACAAGCAAAGCGTACGAAATCATTATGGGCTTGAACTATGTGAATGGTCCGATCTGAATGGCTTGGACGTTATCATCCTTGCCGTAGCCCATGCCCATTACCGTGCCATGACCATCCAGGATTACACCCGGCTCCTCTCACCGGGCGGATGCCTGGTGGATGTCAAGGGGATCCTCGATCCCGGAGCAGCCCGGGAGAACGGCTTTCATTTCTGGCGTTTGTAAAAGACATCGACTCCGCCGCGGACTTTTTCATAGAAGATGATCTCGGCGGCGACATCGTCTTGCAGAATCGGTTGGTTGAGGTAGGTCACCGGCATGATCGAGACCGCACGGGTTCCGATGAAACCGTCAATCCCTTTTGTTTCCTCTTCGGGCGTAGCCAGCCGCCAGCTCGATTTCTCGGTTTCCGCGATTCTCTTCAGGATGCTTTTCTGGCACCGGAGCCCGGCATACGATTTAGCCAGAATGAGTTCCGCGATCCATCGCCGGACCATCTCCCGGTCGATCCAGGCCATGGCCCGCCGCATGTTTTCAATCATCTCGAAAGTTCTATCTGTCGCCAGATCAATGCTTTCCGGATTTTTATGAAGGTACCACCTGATCCATTCCTCGTATGTTTCCCCGTCAAATTCCTGGATCAAATCCGACATCTGTCCCACATATTTCGGGCGGGTCGACTGGGCGTTCCGGTTGGCAATATTGAGCAGCTGGGTTGTGTATTTCGGAAATTCCTCCACCTTGCCGGCGGCATCCAGGATCAGTTCCTCGGTGGTCAGCCGGAAGGCTTTTTCCGGAAGGGTCAGGGTTTCAGCATGGGCTTCCGTATATAGACAAGAGATGAAGAATGAAAAGACCAGAATCAATAGTTGCGTTCTTTTAACCATGGTCCTCCTTTTTTCATTTAATTTAGGTTTTATTTGGATGCTTATTGCCTATTGGAAAGAGGATAAAAAAGCAAATTATTGTAGAACAATGATCCTGTTTTTCGTGCGCGTGCTTGTGTGCGTAATCGTAATCGGTTCTGAAATCAAAATCGAAATAACCACAGAGCCACGGAGGACACAGAGAAAAGGCATGTTTTCAAAATAACAAAGGGCATGAAGTTCCAAATACATCTTCATGGAACTTCATGCCCTTCATGGTCAAAATTGACTTTTTCCCGTTCTCCGGTAATCAGCCGCGAATCTTCGTGGCCGCCTTGTATGCGGCGGTTTGTTTGCCGATCAACCCCGACAGATCCGGATTGTCCAGGTTTTCCTCAATGGTCCGTTCAAATGCGCTCCCGATGACAACACCGTCGGCGATTGCCGCCACATCGGCCACATCTTCCGGGGTGGAGATCCCGAATCCGACACAGACCGGAAGATCGGTAACCGATTTCAGGAGCCGGATCTGCCCCCCGATTTCCGGTGCATCGAGCCCGACGCTGCCGGTTACGCCGGTTTTCGAGACCAGGTAGATGAACCCGGATGCCGACCCGGCGATTTTTTTCATCCGGTCGGCGGTTGTGGTCGGGGCGGCCAGGCGGATCAGGGAAAAGGACGTGTTCCCCCAGGCGGTGGTCAGTTCATCGGATTCCTCGGGGGGAAGATCGACCACCAGGACCCCGTCGGCCCCGGCGGCGACCGCGTCCCGGTGAAACCGTTCCGCGCCGTACGCCAGGATCGGGTTGTAATAGCTGAAAACGATGATCGGAATGTCGGTGGTGGTTCTTGCCACCCGGATCATCTCGATCACCGTTGCCAGGGTCATCCCGGCCTTGAGTGCCCGGGACGACGAGCGTTGGATTACCGGCCCGTCGGCTGTGGGATCGGAGAAGGGAACCCCGAGTTCCAGAATATCGATCCCGTTTGCGCACATGGCGGCGATGATCCGCTGCGATGCGTCCCTGTCCGGGTCCCCGGCCGATACAAACCCGACCAGGGCCTTTTCCCCGTTTGCCTTCAAGTTTTCGAATGTTTGTTCGATTCGCGTCATCTGTCGGTCCTTTCCCGTTATCCAATTTCAGAAACTTGCGTGACGATCCCCAGGTCCTTGTCCCCGCGCCCTGACAGATTGATCATAATGATCGATTTTGCATCAAGCCGGCGGGCTTCTTCCATGCCGGCGGCCAGGGCGTGAGAGCTTTCCAGGGCCGGGATGATCCCTTCCACCCGGCAGAGGGTTTCAAAGGCGTTCAATGCCTGCCGGTCATCGATCGAAAGATACCGGACCCGCTTAAGATCTTTCAGAAGGGCATGTTCCGGCCCCACGCCGGGATAATCGAGCCCGGCGGAAACGGAATGGGCTTCGGTGATCTGGCCGTGTTCGTCCTGGAGCACGTACGACTTGGATCCGTGGAGCACCCCCAGGCTGCCGGCCCCCAGGGTGGCCGCGTGCTTTCCGGTGTTGATCCCTTTTCCGGCGGCTTCAACCCCTAAAATGGCGACTTCCGTATCCGCCAGAAAGGGGTAGAACAGCCCCATGGCATTGCTCCCCCCGCCCACACAGGCGACCAGAAGATCGGGGAGCCGGCCCGCCGCGTCGATAATCTGCCGGCGGGCTTCCTCGCCGATGATCTTCTGGAAATCGCGCACCATGACCGGGTAGGGGTGAGGCCCGGCAACCGACCCGATGATGTAGAAAGTGTCGCGGACCGCCGACACCCAGTAGCGCATCGCCTCGTTCATGGCGTCCTTGAGGGTCCCGGTCCCGGATGCCACCGGGACGACCTCGGCCCCCAGGAGTTTCATCCGGGTCACGTTCGGTGCCTGGCGGCGGATATCTTCCTCGCCCATGAAGACCTTGCATTCCATCCCGAAAAAAGCCGCGGCCGTGGCGGTGGCCACACCGTGCTGACCGGCGCCGGTTTCGGCAATGACCTTGGTTTTCCCCATTTTCCGGGCAAGAAGCGCCTGGCCCAGGGTGTTGTTGATTTTATGGGCGCCGGTGTGGAGCAGATCTTCGCGTTTGAGATAAATCGCGGCGCCGCCGAGTTTCCGGGAGAGCCGTTCGGCATGGAACAACGGCGTGGGGCGCCCGGCATAATCGGAGAGGAGTCGGCCGAGTTCGGCCTGAAATTCCGGGTCGGGGACAAACCGGTGGTAGGCCGATTCGAGTTCAAGCAGGGCCGGCATGAGGGTTTCGGCCACGTAACGGCCGCCGTAGAGGCCGAAATGGCCGTTTTCGTCGGGATATTGGTGGTGGTCGGGTTGACCGGTATTGATGGCTGCGGTCATCGGAAAATCCTCCTTGGTATTCGGTTTAGCGTGCATGCGCGCACGGCATGAACAAAGCGTTTTATCTTTCTGAAATCCTTGCGTCCCGGCGCGGCTTCCACCCCGGAACTGATATCGACCGCGTCCGGGGTGGCGGCGGCAATCGCCTGCGCCACATTTTCCGGGGAAAGCCCGCCGGCAAGAATCGTCGGGTGATCGTCGGCAAACGGGCGGGCCGCGCTCCAGTCCCAGCAAAGGGCGTTTCCGCCAGGCAGCGTTCCCCCGGCGCATTCAACCAGAAAGGCGGCGGCCGGGTAAAGGTGGGCGATGTCGAGGCCGGGGGGCTTGTTGATGTAAAGGGCCTTGATTGCCTTTACCCCGGCCCGGGCTACCTGCTCGACCTGTTCCGGGGATTCCGTCCCGTGGAGCTGCACGGCGGTCAGGCCGCAGGCGCGCACCCTTTCCATGATGTCCGCAAACGGCGCGTCGACGAATACGCCGACCCGGGCGATCTCCGGCCGGAGCACCGAGCAGATGTCGGCGGCCGCCGCGGTGTTCACGAACCGGGGGCTTTTCGGGTAAAACACCAGCCCGATGGCATCGGCCCCCAGCGACGCGCAGGCCAGGGCGTCTTCCGGGGTGGTGATCCCGCAGATTTTGATCCGGGGGGTGGATTGGATCGTTGCGGCGTTTTGCGGCGGTCCGCTCATGGTTCGATCCTCAGGTTTTTCAGCATTGCCT
>Ga0209347_1001199_pt1 | contig 45723 bp, 36 predicted proteins | sample AutmiccommuBRH23_FD_187382 | JGI IMG/M metagenome (GOLD analysis project Ga0209347, IMG submission 187382) | Deep subsurface microbial communities from Mt. Terri, Switzerland - Autotrophic microbial communities BRH/23 (SPAdes) (version 2) | ecosystem: Environmental > Aquatic > Deep subsurface >... | reverse complement strand
ATGATGGCGTTGTGGCTCGGCGGGATGATCACGCCCTGGGTCGAGGAGGTAATCGTGACGTTCACCGCGAAGGTGTCGTCGTAGCCGTGCTTCTTCATCATCGGGATCAGGATCGAGCCGATCGACGAGGTGTCGGCGACCGACGATCCGGAGATCCCGCCGAAGAACATCGAGGCCAGGATGTTGACCATCGCCAGGCCGCCGCGCATGAAGCCGACCAGCACGTTGGCGAGGTTCACCAGCCGCCACGCCATGCCGCCCTCGGCCATCAGGGCGCCGGCGAGGATGAAGAACGGAATGGCCAGCAGCGCGAAGTTGTCGACTCCGTCCGACACCTTCAGGAAGATCGCCTCCAGCGGCAGGCCGACGACCGCGGCGGTGAGCAGCGCCGAGATGCCGAGCGCGTAGGCGATCGGCGTGCCGATGACGATCAGCCCCAGCAGGCTGCCCAGCAGGAGCAGCGGCCCGTAATCCCCACCCATCAGACCGCTCCCTCGGATGCGTCGGCGTCGGCCGCATAGGGCGAGCGCCGGACCTTCGGATCGACCAGCGCCTTCTCGATCACGAACAGCAGGGTGATCAGGCCGCCGATCGGGATCGCCGTGTACACGGCGCCGACCCGGACATACTGGAACTCCGGATAGAACTGGAAGAAGGTGGCGTCGACGAGCTTGTAGCCGTAGATCATCATGTAGATCGACGCACCCGCCATCAGCAGGTCGATCAGGTGCCGCAGCAACAGCGCCCGGGCCGGCGGCAGCGCGTTCTCCAGGATCTCCAGCCGCAGATGCGCGTCCGCGCGGTAGCATACCGCGGCACCGTAGAAGGTCAGCTGGATGGCCAGGAAGATCGACAGCGGCTCGGAGTAGAAGGCGCCGACCTGCAGCACGTAGCGGGAGAACACTCCCGCCGCGATCAGCACCGTCATGGCGACGACCGACGCGCAGCACAGGAACACACAGGCCAGGTACAACTTGTCCATGGCCGCGACGTAGCGGTCTCGCATCATTGCGTCCCCGAAGAGCGAACCGGCGGAAGCGGGGCGATCCGTGGACCGCCCCGTCCAGGCGTGGGCGTTGGCGTTATCGCTGCGCGCCGGCTACTTGACGGCGGCGGCCCGCTTGATCAGGTCGGCATACTTCTCGCCGAACTTCATGCGCACCGGCTCGGTCGCCTTGATGAACGGCTCCTTGTCGATGTTGGTGATGACCTCGTAGCCGGCGGCCTTCAGCGCGGCGAGCGACTTCTGCTCGCGGGCCGCCCACAGCTCGCGCTCCTTCTCGACCGCCATGACCGAGGCCTTGCGGATCAGCTGCTGGTCCAGCGGGGTCAGCTTGTCCCAAACCTTCTTCGAGAACACGAAGATCTCCGGCACCATCAGGTGCTCGGTCAGGGTGTAGTACTTGGCGACCTCGAAGTGCTTGCCGGACTCGTAGGACGGCGGGTTGTTCTCGGCACCGTCGACGACGCCGGTCTGCAGGGAGGTGTAGAGCTCGCTGAACGAGATCGGCAGGCCGTTGCCGCCCATCGAGTTGACCATCTCGATGAAGATCGGGTTCTGCATGACGCGGATCTTCAGGCCCTTCAGGTCCTCGAAGGACTTCACCGGCCGCACGCTGTTGTAGAACGAGCGCGACCCGGCATCCATGTAGCCCAGCCCGATCAGCCCACCCTTCTCCAGTCGGTTCAGCAGGTCGGTGCCGATCTCGCCGTCGACCACCTTGTGCATGTGCTCGACGCTGCGGAAGAAGTACGGGAGGTTGAAGGCATCGAACTCGCCGACGATCGGACCGACGACGCCGACGCTGACGCGGGTCATCTCCAGTGCGCCGACCTGCACCTGCTCGAGTGCCTCCTTCTCGCCGCCCAGCTGCATCGAGTGGAAGATCTTGATGTTCATGCGGCCGCTGGTCCAGGAGTTCAGCAGCTCGCCCATGTACTGGATGGCGTCGGTGGTCGGGTAGCCCATCGGGTGCACGTCGCTGGACTTGATCTCCAGCGCCTGCACCGCCGGCGCCGCCATGACCGCGCCTGCGACCAGCGACGCCGCGAGGCTTAGACGGAGTCCGGGAAAGGTAAGCTTCGTCATCGTCGGTTCCTCCCTGAACCATATTTGCTGTTCCCGACCGTACACGGGGCAAGCGGCCACGCGGCGGACGGGCAGGTCGGCGTTGGTTGCGCCGATCGCTAAATTCATCATATAACCTTATCACTTAATCCAGCGCAACAGGGAGCATGCCGTGCCGAAAACGGTTCTGATCACCGGGGCCGCCGGCGGCGTGGCGGGGCATCTGCGGCGCGAGTTGGGAACCACCTACCGGCTGCTGCTGTCGGACCTGCGGCCGGTGACCGAGCTGGCGCCGCACGAGACGTTCCGGGCGGCCGATCTCGGCGACATGGCGGCGCTGCGGGCGCTGATGCCCGGCATCGACGCCATCGTGCATCTCGGCGGCCAGTCGGTCGAGGGTCCGTGGGGCGACGTGCTCGACCGCAACATCGTCGGCACCTACAACCTGTTCGAAGCGGCCCGCCTGGAGGGCGTGCGCCGGGTGGTGTTCGCCAGCTCCTGCCACGCCGTCGGCTTCTACCGGCTCGACCAGACCATCCCGGCCGACGCCTACTTCAAGCCGGATTCGCGCTACGGCGTCAGCAAGGTGTTCGGCGAGGCGCTGGGCGCCCTGTACGCCGACAAATACGGCTTCGACGTGCTGTCGATCCGCATCGGCAACGTCGCCGAGCGGCCGGTCGACGCCCGCCGCCTGACGTCGTGGCTCAGCCCCCGCGACCTGGCGCAGCTGGTGCGCATCGGCATCGAGGCCGAGGGGCTGGGCCATGAGGTGGTGTTCGGGATGTCCGGCAACACCGGCTCGTGCTGGACCAACGAGACCGCGATGCGCCTCGGTTACGCGCCGCAGGACGACGCGATGGACCACGCCGCCGGCATCGACCGGTCGCCGCCGGCGCCGGACGATCTGGCGAGGATCTACCAGGGCGGGCCATTCGTGCTGGCGGAGACCGGCGGCGATCCCTGGAAGCGCTCCTGACCGCCTTCAGCGGGTCCGCCACGCCTGGGTCTTCGCCAGCACGCCGCGCGTCACTGCCAGGTGGATCAACCGGGCGGCGACGTTGGTGTAGAAGATCATCATGCCCATGGCCGCGGCCGGTGCGACGTCGCCGGCATCGTCCATGTTCAGCACCGCCACCGACGCCAGCTTGGTGGTCGGCGAGTACAGGAACACCACCGCCGACACCGTCGTCATGGCGTTGACGAACAGGTAGATCGAGATGTCGAGGATGGCCGGGGTGCAGACTGGCACCGTGACCCGCGTGAACAGCCGCCACACCGGCTGCTTCAGCGACGACGACACGCTCTCGAACTCGTGGTCCATCTGCTTCAGCGCCGTCACCGCCGTCAGGTGCGCCACGGTGTAGAAGTGAGTGACCGTGCTCAGCACCAGGATCGCCATGGTGCCGTACAGGAAGTTCAGCGGGTTGGCCGGGTCGTTGAAGAAGAAGATGTAGGCTAGGCCGAGCACCATCCCCGGGATCGCCATCGGCATCATCGCCAGGAACTGGAACAGCGTGCGGCCGGTGCGGAAGCCCTGGGTCTTCTCCACCAGGTAGGCGCCGACGAACACCACCGACGTGCCGATCCCGGCGGTCCACAGCGCCATGCGGATCGAGTTGCCATAGGCCTCCCAGCCGCCGCCGTCGGTGCGGTCGAAGTCGTAGTTGCGCAGGCTCGGACTGAGATCGTAGGGCCACAGCTTGACCAGGGCGGCGAACTGGCAGATCGCCAGGATGCCGACGATGAACACCGCCACCGCGAGGCACAGCCCGAAGCCGGCCCAGTCGGCGGCCGGGTCGGCCCGCGGCTCCAGCGGCACCGAGCGGGCGGTGAGTGCGGCCACCTGCCGGCGCTGGATGACACGGTCCACCGCGAACGCGACCACCGCCGGAACCAGCAGGATCACCGAGACCACCGCCCCCATCTCGAAGTTCTGCTGGCCGATCACCTGCTTGTAGATGTCGACCGCCAGCACGTTGAATTGGCCGCCGATGACCTTGGGCAGGCCGAAATCGGTGATCACCATGGTGAACACCACGAAGGCCGCCGAGATCAGGCCGTAGCGCGCGCCGGGGATGGTCACCGTCCAGAACCGCCGCCACGGGCTCGCCTTCAGCGATACCGCGGCTTCGTAGAGCCGGGAATCCGAGATCGCCAGCGCCGTGGCGATGATGATGAAGGCATGCGGGAAGGTGAAGAACACCGAGCCGACGACGATGCCGATCGGGCCGTAGATGCTGTGGCCGAACAGCAGCTCCTTCAGCAGGCCCTGGTTGCCGAACAGGTAGATCAGGGCGATGCCCGGCAGCAGCGACGGCACCAGGATCGGCACCAGCGCCACCAGCCGGAACAGTCCCTTCAGCGGCATGCAGGTGCGCGCCAGCGCATAGGCGAAGGCGAAGGCCAGCACCACGGTGATGGCGGTGCTGACCGCCGCGATCCACACCGAGTTCTCGATCGAGCGCACCAGCGACGGCGTCGAGAAATAGGTGATGTAGTTGGCGAAACCGCGGCTGGCCTTCGGCCGGACCACGACGCGGCGGAAGTCGTTGGAGGTGAACTCGTGCCAGTCGCGGTCGGCGATGCGCTCCGAGCCGATCAGGAAGGCGGCACCGTCGGCGGCGTTGCGCAGCCGGTAGCGGGTCGGGCTGCGGAAGCTGAAGTCGGGCAGCAGCGGCACCACCGACAGCCGGCCGTCATGGTTGGTCGCGAGCTCCGGCCGCTTGTCCGCCGGCAGCGCCTCGGCCAGGGCCGCCAGCGTCACGGGAGCGGTCCATCCCGCGCCGCGATCGACCTGCAGCTCGAAGGCCGAAAGGTCGAAGCGGTAGGTCGACAGCGACTTCGACAGCATGGTGTAGAGCGGCCAGGCGAGGGCCGCGACCAGGTACAGCGCGATCACGCCGATGAAGGCCCGCACCATCCAGGCGTCGCGGTCGAGCTTCGCCCGGGCCGGCCGGACGCGCGTGCCGAAGCCGAGGCTAGCCATCGGCGGTATCCCCGGCCGTTCCGGCAAACACATGCAGCCGGTCCTCGGGCAACTCGACCGCCAGCCGCCCGCCCTCCTGCAGCGCCAGCCTGCGCACCGCATTCACCGAGAAGTCGGCCTCCAGCTCGGCGAAGGCCGGGCTGCTGAGCCGCGCCCGCCAGAACGACCCCAGGAACTCCATGCCGTCGATCGTCACCTCGAAGCGGTTGCCCGCCCCGCCGATGCCGCCGCCGGCCTCCATCGGCACCACGTCCTCGGGCCGGATTGCCAGGGTGGCGGCGGCACCCGCGGCCAGCGCATGCGGCCGGCACTGGACCTGCGCATCACCGAGCCGCACGCAGCCAGCGTCCACCACCCGCACCGGCAGCTTGTTCATCGCGCCGATGAAGTCGGCGACGAACAGCGTCGCCGGCTCGCGGTAGATCTCGGTCGGGCTGCCGACCTGCTCGATCACGCCATGGTTCATCACCACGATGCGGTCGGCCATCGACAGCGCCTCCTCCTGGTCGTGCGTCACCATGATGGTGGTGACGCCGATGCGGCGCTGCAGGTCCTTGATCTCGTGGCGCAGATGCGCCCGCACCTTGGCGTCGAGGGCGGACAGCGGCTCGTCGAGCAGCAGCAGCCCCGGCGACATGGCGATGGCGCGGGCGAGTGCGATGCGCTGCTGCTGGCCGCCCGACAGCTGGGCGGGATACTTCACGCCCTGCTCCGGCAAGCCCACCAGCTCCAGCAGTGCCGCCACCCGGCGGTCAATCTCGGCGCGCTTCAGGCCGAGGCTCTCCAGCCCGTAGGCGATGTTGCGGGCCACGGTGAGGTTGGGGAACAGGGCGTAGGACTGGAACACGATGCCGAAGTCGCGCTGCGACGGCGGCAGCAGCGAGATGTCGCGCCCCGCCTGCTCTATGTGCCCTGAAGTCTGCAGGTCGAGCCCGGCGATCGCCCGCAGCAGCGTGGTCTTGCCGCAGCCGGACGGCCCGAGGAAGCAGACGAACTCGCCCTCGCGGACGTCGAGCGAGATGTCGTTCAGCGCGGTGAAGGCGCCGAACACCTTGACGAGGTTGCGGACGCGCAGGAACGCCGGCTCCGGGGAAGCCGCCGGCTGGTGGGCAGTGCTGGCCATGGACTCCGCCTGGTTCGAAATGGCCGCGGCGGGCAGCCGGTGCTGCCGGCGCCCGCCGCGGAGCCTATGCCCGGAGCGTCAGGACTTCTTCTCGGACTTCGAGTCGTAGCGCTTCTGCCACTCCTCGAGGATCGTCTTGCGGTTGTTGGCCGCCCACTCGAAGTCGTTCGGGATCATCTTCTCGATGACGTTCGGCGGGAAGTGCGGCACCGGCTTGGCGACACCCGGATACGCCACTACCGCGTAGCCGGTGTTGTACATCTCGTTGGCCTTCTTGGTGATCGTCCAGTCGACCAGCTTCTTGGCGGCCTCCAGCTTGGAGGTGCCGGCGATGATGGCGGTCGCTTCCATGTCCCAGCCGATGCCTTCGGAGGGGATGATCACCTCGACCGGGGCGCCCGCCGCCTTCTCCTTGGCGCCGCGGAAGGCGAAGGAGATGCCGATGGTGGTCTCGCCGGCGCCGGCCATCTTGCACGGCTTGGATCCGGAATGGGTGTAGGCGCCGATATTCTCATGCAGCGCGTCCATGTACTTCCAGCCGTCCTCCTTGCCGAACAGCTGCAGCCAGCTCGACACGTCGAGGAAGCCGGTGCCCGAGGAGTTCGGGTTCGGCATGACGATCTTGCCCTTGTACTCGGGCTTGGTGAGGTCCTTCCACGAGGTCGGCGCCTTCAGCCCGGCCTTGCCGGCCTCGACGGTGTTGAAGCAGATCGCCGCGACCCAGGCGTCCATGCCGGTCCAGGTCGGCGGGCTCGACTTGTCGACGAAGTTCTTGTCCAGCTTCTCCACGCCCTTCGGCGCGTAAGGCTCCAGCATGCCCTCGGACTTCAGCAGCAGCAGCGAGGTGGCCGCCAGGCCCCAGACCACATCGGCCTGCGGGTTGTTCTTCTCGGCCAGCAGCTTGGCGGTGACGACACCGGTGGAATCGCGCACCCAGTTGATCTTGATGTCCGGATTCTCGGCGTTGAAGGTCTCGGCGTAGCGCTTCAGATCCTCGGCCTCGATAGCCGTGTAGACCGTCAGCGTGGTCTGCGCCTGCGCGCTCACCGTGAGCGCTGCAAGCGCCAGCGCGCCGAGCGCCACCGTGGATCTCAATCCCCGCAACAACATATCCGCTTCCCCTTCCCTGTAATGGCCGGATGCAACCGCGACTGCCGCCTCTCAGGCGGCGTCCCCGGTCGCACCTCCCAGCCGATGCGGGCAGTGTCGGCGGCGCTACGCGTCGCTTTCGCGACATTTTTGTGATGGTCGCATGACGGTTGCGTTGGCCGCAACTCGCCGCTCTCCCTGCTCCGGTGGCAAATCATCCCGTTCGCTTCGACCGCTGTCAAATCGTTCGAATGCGGTCGACCGGCGCAGTCGGGTCAATTCCGATGCAGGCGGGAGCTCTTGGAGACGTAGATAGTCATCTGCACGCGCTTGCCGCGCGTGTAGTTGAAGGCGGAGAACCATCCGACCTCGCGAACTTCCGCTCCGAGTGCCGAAGCCGCCGCCAAGAATGTCTGGCGATCGGCCTCGGTGGTAACAGCGATGCCGCAGGCTGGATCTCGTCGCAGCAGATCGAGCGCGTACCGCGGTTCACCAAGTTCGGTATCGGTACCGAGATAGAACACCGCGCTTGGTTCAGCATAACCCGTGATCGCGATCGATTTGACTTCACAACCATTCAAACTATCGACGATCCGCTCCAAAGTACGCGAGGGCCACAGATCCTCCAACCTCGGAAACAATGCTTGAAAATTTATCGCATAAAATACCGAAACCGATACAGTGAATAATGTCACTCTTTTAATTGACATTTTATCAAGAACTCGAAAGCCAAAACCCAATGCAATAAGACCGACAAGCGCCGCATAAATTGCGATACCAAATGTCAAATCACCAGAGTGTGGGCCAGTATCATTCCCCTGGATGAACTCGGGAAGGGAACTCATACCGGAATACAAGATCGACCCGACAAGCGGCACCAACGACAGTGCGATCGTCACGAAGACGAACAGCCCTACGACCACCCAATGCGCCCACCGCCACCGTCCCTCTGGCCGGAACCCGGTCGCCAGCACCAGGCCGGCCAGGATCGCCAGGGCCGGATAAGTCGGCATCGTGTAGTGCGGCAGCTTGGTCGCGACCGCCTCGAAAACCAGGAAGGTCGGCACCAACCAGCAGACCAGGAAGCGGATGTCGGCCTCGCGCCGCCGCGTCCAGGCCAGTGCCGCTGCCGCACCAGCCAGCAGCGCGCCGGGCCAGAACGCCACGAACAGCGCCACCAGATGGTAGCCGGGCGGCGCGCCGTGGGCGCGGTCGCCCTTCGCCACCTTTCCCATCATCGAACTGCCGAGCGCCTCCTGGAGATAGGCGGGGCCGACCCTGACGCTGATCGCCAGCAGCCAGGGCAACACGATCGCCGCGGTCATCGCCAACCCCGGCAGGATGCGCAGCCGGCGCAGCAGCGACCGGTCGCGGTTCCACAGGCACAGCGCGGCGATGGTCAGCGCCACGACCAGGGTGATGATCGGACCCTTGACCATGATGCCGACGCCATGCGCCGCCCAGAACAGCGCCGGTGCCCCCCAGAACGCCGGCCGCTCGGCGGTCAGCTTGGTGATCCGCCAGAGTGCCGCCTGCGTCACCACCACGGTCGCCAGCAGCAACGCATCGCTGCGGCCGACGCGGGACTCCACCGCCACCACCAGCGACACCGCCAGCAGCAGGCCGGCGCCGACCCCGGCCGCCGGCCCGCCGATACGCGCGCCGAGCCAGGCGGTGCCGAGCACCGCCGCCAGGCCGGCGACGAAGGATGGCAACCGGTATGCCCAAGCCGGCGCTGCGGTGCCGCCGAACAGCGCCGCACTGCCCGCCTTCACCCAGTAGGTGCCGACCGGGTAGCCGTAGCGCGGCTCGTCCTGCAGCCGGATGTCGACGTAGTCGCCGGTCTCCAGCATCTGCTTGGATGCCTGCAGGTAGCGGCCCTCGTCACGGTCCATCACCGGAATCGCGGTAATCCCCGGGAACAGCGCCGCGACCGCCAGCAGCAGCACCGCAAGCCAGGCGCGCGCCGAGATCCCCGCCGGCCCGGATCCGGCCATCCAGGTGGCCGCACTCATCCGGCGTCTCCGTCGCGCACGACCGGCAGGCCGCCGACGCTGGTCCGCCGCAGCAGCCAGTAGACGCCCAGCAGGTCGACGACGCCGACCAGGGCACGGGTGAGGTTGGTGTATTTCGACCGGCCGGATATCCGCAGCCGGTCATCGACCGGCATGTTCACCACCTCGAAGCCGTAGCGCCGGACCAGCGCCGGCAGATAGCGATGCAGGCTGTCGAAATACGGCAGCGCCAGGAACAGGTCGCGCGGGATGACCTTCAGGCCGCAAGCGGTGTCCGGGCAGTCGTCCTGCAATGCGACTCTGCGGATGCCGTTGGCGATCCGCGAGGCGATCAGCCGCCAGGGCCCGGCTGTGCGCCGTCGGCGGTTGCCGGCGACCAGGCCGACGGCGCCAACACGGGCCGGATCGATGTGCCGGGCCATCGCCACCATGTCGGCCGGGTCGTTCTCACCGTCACCGTCGATGGTGGCGACCCAGCGCGCTCTGGCGGCGGCGATGCCGGAGCGCAATGCCGCACTCTTGCCGCGACGTCCCGGATGCCGGATCAGCCGGATCCGCGGCTCCTGGCGCGCAAGGTCCTCGATCACCTCGGCAGAACCGTCGCGACTGCCGTCGTCGACCACGATCACGTCCAGCTCGTAGACCGCCCCTGCCTTCGCCAGCAGCTCGTGCAGCACAACCGGCACGCTCACCGCCTCGTCGCAGACCGGAATCACCACGGACAGCGGCGCTCGCCCCGAAACAGATGCTGGAGCGGGCTGATCCTCGCCGGCATCGATCATCGGGGACTGCCTCGTTGCGCGTTCGTCTCCACCGCGGTCAGTGCCTGGCGGCGACCTCCCACTAGCATCACCGGAGCCGATCGAACAACGCCAGATAGTTCCGCACGCAGATGTCGCGGGTAAACTCGGCGCGATGCCGCTGTGCCCCGGCGGCGACCAGCCGGGCGGCGAGATCGCGGTCGCCGAGCACCCGTCGCAATGCGGTCGCCAGTGCCTTGGCATCGTCCTTCGACACCACCAGGGCATCCTCGCCCGGCCGCACCAGTTCGGCCGGACCGTCGACGTCGGTGGTCACCAGCGGCTTGCCGTAGGCCCAGGCCTCCAGGCTGACGGTGCCGAACGGCTCGTGCCGCGACGGGAACGCGACCGCGTCGGCGGCGCGGAAGAACGGTCCGGTGGCGATCTGCCAGCCGAGGAAGCGCACGCGGGCGGCGATCCCCAGCTCGTCCGCGAGTTTCGCCAGCGCCGCGCGGTCCGGCCCGTCGCCGGCGACCCAGAGATAGACGCCGTCCAGGTCGGCGACCGCGCGCAGCAGCACGTCGATCGCCTTGGCGGCATGCAGCCGGCAGGGCGTGAACACCAGCGGCGCATCGGCGGGGGTGTCGTAGGCGGCACGGTCGGCGGCCGGAGCGGGATCGGCCTCGGCGAAGTTGCCGATGTAGTGCGCACGATCGGCCGGCCAGCCCTGGGCGATGACATGACGGCGAATGCCGTGGGTGATGCAGATGAGGTGGTCGCAGCGCCGATAGTATTTGATGTCGTAGAAGCCGCCGAGGCGGGCCAGCTTCAGGTGCCGGCCGTCCGGCATGCGGTCGGCCGCGCGGTTCATGAAGGCGAGCGCAACGTCAGGATCGAAGGCCGCCACCTCGCGCCGCAGCGCCGCGCGGGTGGCGAAGTCGAGCCAGCCGGCGTAGGCGACCTCGCGCACCGGCACCCCGGCCTCGCGCAGCAAGGCGGCGCGCGCCGGGTTGCGGCGGATGACGGCACGCTGCTCAACCCCGGCGCCGGCGAACGCCGTGGCCAGTGACACGAAGAAGGTCTCCGCCCCGCCGCTCGGGGCGCCTGCCAGCATGGATAATACGCGCAACCGGATACCCGCCAGTTCCTGAGGCCGCCGGAAAACGACCGGGGCGACCGGCGGCAAGCTGCCCGAAGGCCGGGACCAATTCAACCCGCCGGCAACGGCGGCGGCGTCCGTGGCAGGGTGGTCCTCCTCGCTACGCCTGCACCGCCGCCTGTGAGGTTCACTTCATCGTCGCCAGGAAAGCGATGCCGACGGCGACCAGGGCTGCGGCACCGCAGCGCTGGCGCCAATGGCTCTCGCCGAGCAGCAGGGTGCCGATCATCGCGGCGATGATGACGCTGGATTCCCGCACTGCCGAGATCGCCGCCAGCGGTGCCATGGTGGCGGCATAGATCACCAGCGAGTAGGCGGTGACCGACAGCAAGCCGCCCGCAATACCCTTGGCAAGACCCGAGACCGGGATCGCGCGCAGCGATCGGCCGCGCCGGAGCATGACGAACAGGGTGACCGGGAACTCCCACACGAACAGCCAGCCCATATAGGCGAAGGGCGATCCGGCAAGCCGCACGCCCATGCCGTCGACCACGCTGTAGGCGGCGATGATCAGGCCGGTCGCCACCGTGTAGACCAGCGTCGGCGGGTGGTCCCACATGCCGCCGCGCCGCGACAGCGCCAGTGCCGAGATGCCGACCGAGGCCAGCACGATCGCCGCCCAGCCGCCCGCCGACAGCGTCTCGCCGGCGAACGCCCAGGCGCCGAGCGCCACCAGCAGGGGCGCGACACCGCGGGCCAGCGGGTAGACCTGGCTGAGATCGCCAACCCGGTAGGCGTGGTGCAGGCAGACATAATAGCCGTAATGCAGCAGCGTCGAGGTCAGGATGAACGGCCAGCTCGCCGGCTCCGGGATCCCGGCGAAGCCGATCATCACGGCCCCGACGACGGTGTGCGACAGCGCGATCAGCGCCAGCACGACCGCGCGGTCGATGCCCACCTTCACAATGGCGTTCCAGGTCGCGTGCATCACCGCCGCCAGCAGCGTGATGACGAGGGCTTCGATGGTCATCGGGTTCCCGCCGAGATCGGCGCCCGCACCGGAGCGCCGCCACTTCCATACATCGAAATCCATCGAAATGAGAATGTCCCTCGCCGCCTTGCCGCGGCGATCCCCGGACGGCATGTTTCGTGCTAGGAGCTTGGCGCAACGACTGGAAGACCGGCGGCGACGCGACCGATGCTCAAGCGGTTCACCGACACGTTCGAGGTGCATCTGTGCCGCCGCGGCGTCTGGGCGGTGGAGCGCCTCGGCCTCTCCGCACCCCAGGCCCGCGAACTCGGCGAGGCGGAGTTCCGCCGGACCGGGGTAGACGGGCTCAGGATCGTCCGGGTCCGCTCGTCGCGCATCTCCGGCGCGGTCACCGAAGACGTCATGGTCGAGCGGACCCGAACGCCGCCCCCCGTCGACGCCGTTCTGGGCGTCGTCGACGAGGCGCCGTCATGCCGCGAGGTCGACGACCTGCTCCGCCCCGCGTCGCGCCTGGCGCTGCATCGGCTGTTCCAGGGCTGGCTGCGGTCGCATGAGGCCGGCGTCACCGAATGCCTGGTCTCGCCGAAGCTGCTGCGGCTGCTGCTCGACAACAGCGCCCTGATCAGCAGCGCCCTCCATCACGTGGCGGCGCTGCAGAGCGCCGAGGGCGAGGATCCGGCAGCCGCCAGGGCGCGCCTTGCGAAACTGCTGGACGCCGCCCGGGCCGGGGCCCGCGATGCCGAGGCCTGGGTGATCAGGAGCATCCATGGCGATCCGGCGCTGCTGCTGGAGGCGCTGCGGCATCCGGGCGACGACACCGGCCTTTGGCACTCCTGCGCTGCCGTCGCAGCCTATCTGTCGCCGCGACCGACCCGGCTGGCCAAGGTGGAGGCGCTGGTCGCCCTGGCCGGCGGCAACGAGGACGCGCGGACCCTGCATCTCCTCGACCTGTTCCTGGCCGACTACCTGATGGACGAGTCGATCGCGCTGGAGCTGGCCGGCCGCCTGCCCTTCGCGTCGGACCGCGCGCTGTGGATCGCAGCGACGGCGGTGGGCTCCCGGCCGAAGTCGGCGCGCGCGCCCGCCCTGCGCCGGCACTCCTTCGCCGAAGCCCTGCCCGAACTGATGGCGGACGGACGCCTGCCGCGCTCCGGCTATGCACTGCTGCAGGCGCTGGATGCCGTCCTGCGGCGCGACGGGCCGCTGAACGACGGGTCGACCGGGCGCGAGCAGGGCGCGGTCCTCAACCTGGTGCAGTGCCTCGGCGCGGGCGCGGGGTTCGCCGGCGGCCCCCGCCTCGCCGGCCGGCTGGCCCAGCGGTTCGCGACCGTCGCGCCGGCCGCGTCCGAGGACAGCTTCCTGGAAGCGGTCGACACGATCGTCCTCGGCCTCTCCGACGTCCATGTCCAGGCTCGCTTCCTGCTCGCCCTGCTGAGCGGGCCGAACGCCGCCGCGCGGCAGGCCGGGCTGCTGGCTATCACGCAGCGGGCGTTCAGCCTGTATGGCGGCCTCAAGCGCATGGCGCGGCGCGCCAAGTCGCTGCGCGCCGCCGTCGCCGAGTTCGATGCGCTGTGCATGCTGATCGACCAGTCCTATGTCGACCGCGAGACCCGGGACGGCTGGACCCGCGTCGTGCTGGACTTCCTGGACGCGGCCGTCACCGCGCGGATGGACAGCGGCGAGCTGACCCTGCAGCAGCTGCTCGCCCTCGCCGAGTCGGATCTGGTCGCATCGAAGGCGGTCAGGCAGTCCCTGGTCCGCCGGCTGTCGCGGTCCGCCGGTATCGTCGGCTGACGTCCGGCCCGGGGGAATTGAGCGATGACGACGGAATACGTCTGCTCCGCCTGCGGCCACACCTTCCGCACCGACGACCAGCCCGCGGACGGCTGCCCGGCCTGCGGCGCCGATCCGGGCCGGCTGTGGTCGGTCGGCGTGCGCGGCAACAGCCAGCGCCCCCGCGTCGAGCAACCGCGGCCGGTCGCGTCACCACTGGTGGAGGCGACCGAAGACAGCCTGTCCGGGCCAGGCACTGAAGCACCGCGAAAGCGGCGGCGCCTCTGGACCCTGCGCTGGCCGTCGATCGCCTGGCGCGTGCCCGGCATTGCCGCGCGCCTCCCGGCGTGGCGACGGCCGGCCGGACATCTGCCACGGCCGAGCCGGCGGATGCTGCTGCTGGCGCTGGTGCTGGCCCTCTGGCCGTTTCCTTTGGATGACGACCGGCTGCCGACGCCCGGGCCGAACGGCTCGATGGCCGGCGTCGAGCCGCCCGCGGCGACCGCCATGGTCTCCATCGCGGACATGCTGAAGCAGAGCGCGCCGCAACCGCCGGCTGCCGCCGGCGCATCCGCGCCGATCTCCGACCGAACCGCGCCTCGCGCGCCGGCCGCCGGACCGGGTCGGCCGGAGCCGGCGACCGCCGCGCCTCCGGGCCGCTCGACCCCCGTCCGGCCGGCGGCACCACCACAAACCGCTCTCGCCGGGATCGAAACGGGCAGCACCGGAGCGGGAAGTGCCGGGGCGGGAAGTCCGGGATCGGGTAGATCGGGATCGGGTGGCTCCGGATCGGGTGGCTCCGGATCCGGCGGAGCCGGTAGCGGCGACCGCGGCGGCCCGCAGGATACCCCGGCCGAGGGGCAGGCCTCCTGCCTGGACGCGGACGACCGGCGGCTGGTGTTCCTGATCGACGTGTCCGTCAGCATGGGCCTGCCGCACGGGACCGCGCCCGAGATCGAGAACGCGCTGGACGATGCAGTCCATCGCGGCGACGCCGAGGCGCTGGCGCGGTACCGGGCGCTGCTGGCGAGCGCCGGTTCGGCTTCCCGGCTCGACCTGGCGCGCAACGCCTTTGCCCAGGCGCTCGAGGTGACCCCGCCCGGCATCGAGGTCGGCGTGGTGTCGTTCCACGGCTGCCGCGACATCCGCCGGCTCGCGCCGGTCGCCCGGCCGGGTTTCCCGGAACTGCTCGCCAACGTCGGCGACCTGACCTGGCACCGCGGCGGCGAAACCGCACTGTCGGAGGCGCTGCAGGACGCCTATGCCATGGCCGGCGACCGCGCCGGACGCATCGCCGTGATCACAGACGGCAAGGACACCTGCGGACCGCCGCCCTGTGAGATCATCGGCGGGCTGCAGCGCAGCCGGCCCGGGATCAGGATCGACGTCGTGGATGTCTCCGGCCGCTCCGACGCCGCCTGCCTGGCGCTCGCCACCGGCGGGACGTTCCGGGTGGCGCCGCTGACCGGCTCGGCGGAGGCCTTCGTCGACAGCGTGCGCGCCCTCGGCCAGGCCTGCCCGGCGCCGCGGTAACCGCAGCGGCGGCGCTGCGTCACGGAATCACCGGGCCGAGGATCCGGTTGATGGTATCGCGCAGGCGGGCGGTCGACGTCGGCTTGACGAGATAGCCGTTCACGGCATGCTCCCTCGATCGCATCACCGTCTCCTCGGCCGCATCCATGGTGAGGAAGATCACCGGCGTAAGCGCGATTTCCGGATTCTGGAAGTCGCGCAGGTTCTCCAGGTAGCCGAGGCCGCCGACCGGCTCCATGTGGACGTCGCACAAGACGATCTCTGGACGCACCCGGAGGGTCATCCGCAGCCCGGCGCCGCCCTCCTCCGCCTCGTAGACGTGGCGGATGCCGAGGCGTGACAGGGCATGCCGGACCAGCTGGCGCATGTGCGGCTGGTCCTCGATGATCAGCACCCGCAGCCGGTCCAGCGCCGGCGGCTGCCCGGCGGTCGCGTCGCCCTGTTCGTTGCTTTCCCGCATCGCGATACCCTATTGCGCCGCCTGTCCGGCGGATTCGACGGTCGACAGCGGCCGAATCGCCGCCGCCAGTTCGCGGTGGGTCTCGGCGAGGCAGTCCGCATACAGCCCGGCGGTGGTGCCGTCGCCAGCCCCCACCGCCGTCTCGACCTCAAGCATGAGCCGTGCCAACCGCACCGCCCCGACCGACAGCAGGGCGCCGCGCGCGGCATGCGCCCGATGCCACACCTCGTCCAGCGCGCCGCCGCGCAGCGCCGCCTCGATTCCGCCGATGTCCGCAGCCGTCGCCGCGACCACCCTGACCGCGAGGGCCCCCGCGTTCTCGGTGAATCCTCCGAAGGTGTCGGCCAGCGCTCCCGGCTCGAAGATGTCGGGGTCGATCGCGCCGAGCCGGCTCCGCAGGTCACCCGTCGCCGGGCCGGCCTGCCGCTCCGGATCGGCCCGCGGGCGGCGGAGCTCGAAGGCCGCCGGGACGTGGCGCCGCAGGACCGCCTCCAGGCGGTCGATCTGGAGCGGCTTGGTCAGGCACCCGTCCATGCCAGCCTCGCCGCATCGGCGCAGCGTCTCCTCGAGCACGTCGGCGGTCGTCGCGACGATCGGCAGGCGCCCGGGGCGGCCGCCCGCCTCGTCGGCGCGCACCCGTCGTGCCAGTTCGAACCCGTCGATCACCGGCATGTGCACGTCGGTCAGCAGCAGGCCATATCCGCCCTCGGCGAGCCGTTGCAGCGCGGCGGCGCCGTTCTCCGCCAATGCGTGGGCGATTCCCATGCGCGACAGCAGCATCGCCATCACCTGCCGGTTGGTGGCGTTGTCGTCGGCCGCCAGCACCGCGAGATCGCGCCGGCGCGCATCCTCCAGCAGCGGGACCTCATAGGTCTCGGTCACCGCCCCGCCGTCGGCCGGACGGCGGGCGCCCATGCCGATGGCGACGGCGACATGGTCCCATAGCGTCCTGGTCCTGGCCGGCGCCGGCATCACGCCCTGCACGTCGATGCCGGCCGCGGCCGACCGGTGCGCCACCAGCGCCGGCACCACGGCATGTGGCGCCGTCACCAGCAGGCGGGTGGGGGCCGCACCGGCGCCGCGGTCCAGGCACGGCACCCAGGCGCCGAGCGCCGACGGGCCACCGCGCCCGTTCACGATCACCAGGTCGGGATGCACTCCCGGCGGCGGCCAGGATCGAGGGTCGGCCGCCGTCTGCACCGAGCCGACCCCGCCCAGCCGCAGCAGCCCGGCGATGCCAGCGGCCTCGGCGTCCGGATAGCCGGCGAGCGCCACCGTGGCCGCCCCGAGATCGTGCCGCGGTCGCACCGGCTCCGGGTCGGCGATCGCCAGCGGCACCTCGACGCGAAAGCTCGACCCCCGCCCAGGCTCCGAGTCCACCGCGATGAACCCACCCATCAGTTCGACGAGCCGGCGGGTGATGGCGAGGCCGAGACCGGTGCCGCCATAGCGCCTCGCGGTGGACGTTTCGGCCTGGGTGAACGCCTCGAACAGCCGGTCGATCTGTTCCGGCGACATGCCGATCCCGGTGTCGGACACGTCGACGACGAGGCGGCAGGCACCGCCCTCGCCGGCTCCGACGGCGAGCCGGAAGGTCACCGCCCCGCTCTCGGTGAACTTCACCGCGTTGCCGCCGAGGTTCACCAGGATCTGCCGCAACCGGCCGGGATCGCCCAGCAGCCGGGCGGGCGGCATGCCGTCGATCTCCAGCCGCAGCGCCAGCCCGCCCTCCTCGGCGCGGGGTGCCAGCACGTCCAGCACGCCCTCGACCAGGTCGAGCGGGTCGAAGACCACCCGTTCGATGGCGAGCTTGCCGGCCTCGACCTTGGAGTAATCGAGGATGTCGTTGATCACCGTCAGCAGTGCCGACGCCGACTCGCGGATGGTCCGGGTCATCTCGCGCTGCTCGGACGACAGCCGGGTGCGGTCGAGGATCTCGGCCATGGTGGAAACGCCGTTCATCGGCGTGCGGATCTCGTGGCTCATGGTGGCGAGGAACGCCGCCTTGGCGCTCGACGCCTCCTCGGCCCTGGCGCGGGCCGCCTCCAACTCGCGCTGGCTGTCCCTGAGCCGCCGCTCCACCAGCTCGCGTTCCTCGATCTCGCGGCGCAGGCGCTCGTTCATCGCCCGGATGGCCTGGGCCTCCTCGAGCTGGCGATAGGATTCCCGGAGTTCCTCGATGACCTGGTTCAGGTGCATCTCGCGGGCCTCGACGCGAACCAGCATCATGCCGAAGGCCTCGGCCAGCCGGGCCACCCGCGGCGACGACTGCTTGCCGGTCAGCGCGAACAGTTGGCTTGCCTGATCGTAGTCGCCGCGCGCGATGGTCTCGCAAAGCTCCACGAGCAGAGCGGCGGGCGACGCGATCATCGTCGAGTTCCCAGGCCGGGGTTATTCAGGCCCGCGACAGCCCCGCTCGCACCCGATGTCTGGACTCGCGGCGCCAGGACGACCAACGGCTCCTCCCTCCCTGGAAGCCGCATATTATAGGCTGAACTCTTCGATGACACCACGAAGCGCAGGCGGCGGGGGCGTCCCGGCTAGTATACTGAAAGTGGCCGTTCGGAAATCGGCGGCCTCGATCCGGGCTGTCTCGAATCGGCAATTGTCGCGACCGGTGGCGCAGCAGGACACTGCACGAGGCGCGGCGCCAGTGCGGTGGTGAGGCTCGGATCTTCCGCCCCCGCCGGGCAAGCGTCGGCTGCCGCGACCGCGACCGGCGTCGCGGCGGCGATCGCGGGGCTGCGCCGGCCGTAAAGCGCAACCGCCCCTGCGATATCACCAGGCTGCAACTCCCGGAACAGTTCGTCGTAGCGGAACGACATCAGTTGTCCGGACGGACCGGGGTGGTCGAGGCCGATGGCGTGGCCTGCCTCGTGGGCGATCGCGTAGCGCAGGTCGTACACCGCAACGTCGCCGCCGAACCCGACCTTCCAAGGCCTTTCCGGATTCAGGCAGATCAACGATCGACGGATGCTGCGAATGCCGGCTTCCCGGCCCGGAGCAGCCTCCTCCCGACTGTAGGCCACGTCGGCGAAGGCGACGCCCCGGGGCGTCGCCTGCGCTCCGATCAGGATCTGTGCCGCGGTCTCGTCCTCGACCCGGCGGAACCGGATGTCGGCCACCGCCGCCCACATAGCGAACGCGGCCTCCGCCTCGCGCTCCAGGGCCGACCTGGAAACCGCTGCGCGCTGCAACAGATCGTCCAGGGGCACGAGGTCGCGGCAGTTGCGAGCGTCGGGACTGTGGCGAGGCGCGGTAACATAAGCATAGGTGACTTCGGTGCCCGACCCGGCATGCGGGCTGCCCCACTTCACCAGATGCCGGTCCAGCCGCAGCCACTGATACGGCGGATCCGCGGCGGCGGCCGCCCCGCCACCGCCGAGGATGACGGCGACCGCCAGCAGTGTCGCGAGCATCCGAAACGCCACCGATCCACCCCGCGCTTAACGGGGGCCACCGGCCCGGCTCCGACCCCGGATCCGACGGCCGGTTCCCCGGGCATACGGGCAAGGTATCGGCGGACAGGTAAACGCCCGGTAAACGCAGGCCGGCCGCTTCCGGCCGGCCCGGGCAGCCTAAGCGATTCTTCGCAGTTGCAAAATAATATTGCGTCGCGGGATCGATCGGCAGAATCAGGAAGGGCCGCCCGGATCCGGGGCGGCCCCCTGATCGCCGGCGGTGCGCAATCAGTTCTTCGGAATGCCGCCGGTCGTGGCACCACCGGTGGCTCCGGCCGCCGGCTGCCGTGACTGCTCCGCCTTCGCGTCGGCGAGCGTCTTGAACTCCGGCATGTCGGCCAGTTCCTCCTTGGTCAGCGTGACGTTGGCCAGCACCGTGCCGTCCGTCTCGGAGACGCTCAGCGCATCCCAGGGAACGCCGACCTGCTTGGCGCCGAGGCCGAGGAAGCCGCCGACGTCGAGCACCGCGCCAACCAGCCGGCCGTCCTCGATGATCAGGTCCGACACCTTGCCGATCGACTCCTGGTTCGAGCCGACGACCTTCATGCCGATCAGGTCGGAGGAGAGCGTCTGCCCGGCCTGCTGCTCGGTGACGACATCGCTCGCCGACGTGGTCGGCGTCGCGGACGACGTGCTGCTCTGGTCCGGGCTGCTCTGCGTCTGGGCACCACCCATCGTGGAACCGGTGCCCGGGGCGGTGGTCGAGCCGGTGCCTGTCGTGCTGTCGCCCGGTGCGGCCTGCGGCGTGGTGTCGGGCGCCGGGGCGGGTGTCGTGCTCTGGGCGTAGGCGGGTGCCGCCAGGGCCAGCGCGACCGCGGATGTCACGGCGATGCGGGACCATTTCTTCATGGTGCTCCTCCTGTGCTCGCGCACTCGATCACGGAGTTCCGTCCGGAGCGCGGCGGAGCGCCGTCAGCCGGACCATTGCAACTCCTTGAAGAGGAAACGCCGGTTCACCCCGCTGGTTGCCTTGGCAGCCGTCTCAGGACTCCAGGCGCGCCACCAGGCAGGTCATGTCGTCGGACTGCGCGGCTCCCGCCGCAAAGGCATCGACGACGGCCATGCAATGGTCGGCGATCTCCGCCGAGGTGCCGCCCCTCGCACCGGCCAAAGCCGTGATCAGCCGTTGGTCGCCGAATTCCTCGCCGGCGGCGCTGAACGCCTCGGTCAGCCCGTCGGTGTACAGCAGCAGCGCGTCCCCGGGCTCCAGCGTCAGGCGCGCCTCGCGGTAGCCGGCGCCCGGCACCACCGCCAGGATCGGATCGCCGAGCGGTGCCAGCACGCTGGTCGAGCCGTCCGGCCGCAGCAGCAGCGGCGGATTGTGGCCGGCGTTGGCGTAGAGCAGCGTTCCGGAGGAAACGTCGACCACGCCGTAGAACACGGTCACGAACATCGCGGCGTCGTTCTCAGCCTCCAGCAGGTCGTTGACCCGTGCCAGGCAGGCGCCGGGCCCATCCCCGGTGGATCCCGCGGCCTTCAGCAGCGTGCGGGTGATCATCATGAACAGGCTGGCCGGGACGCCCTTGCCGGAGACGTCGGCGATCACGATGCCGACGCGGTCGTCGTCGATCCGGAAATAGTCGTAGAAGTCGCCGCCGACCTCCAGCGCCGGCTTCATGCGCCCGATGATGCTGAGATTGCGGTGGCGCATCGGCCGGCGCGGCAGGACCGAGGCCTGCATGTCGCGGGCGATCTGCAATTCCTGGCGCAGCCGCACCAGATCGGAGTTCTCGCGGAACACCGTCGTCACCGTCCGGAACCACGGCCGCCATGCCACCGGCACCCGCGGCGGCCCGTCGTCGCCCACCTCGCCGGCCGCGCGGATGTGCTCGACCAGCCGGCTCGCCGGATCGACGAACTCGCGTCGGGTGAGGCCGCCGGCGATCAGCAGCATGACCGTCAGCACCGCGACCAGGGCCAGGCTCTGCGGACCGTAGTCGACGACCAGGGCACCCAGTACGGCGAGACGGTCGCCGACATAGACCAGCGTCCAGGGCGCCGATTCCAGGCGCTCGACGTAGAGCAGCGACCTGCCCTCGCCGGCGAACTGCCGATCCGCGAGGGTCTGCGCATGCTCGACCCGCGCCGCAGCCTCCGCCGGCAGCGCCTCGCGGAATGCGGTGCCGAGCGGCACCGACTCGGTCGTCGCCCGCGGATAGGCGAGCAGGTCGCCGTCGAGGCCGAGCAGCAGCGTGGTTCCGACCGGGTAGTCGAAGTCGCCGTTCACCCGATTCAGATACGGAGTCGAGACCTCCAGCGCCACCGCCCCGGCGAACGCCCCACCGCGCGCGACCGGAGCGAGGTGCAGGATCATGCCGCCGCCCCCGGGCAGGTCGCCGCCGTCCAGCCAGATCGGGCTGCGCGTCGGGTTGCGGTCCGGCGACACCGCGAGCAGCAGGGTATCGGGCAGCGGACCCGACTGGAACCGCTCGGCCTCGGCCTGAGTCGCCGGCAGCGTGATCGAGAAACCGCGCGCCGAAATGTAGTAGGCGCGCTCGACGATCGGCAGCAATGCCACCAGATAGCGGAACTCGTCGAGCAGGTGGATCGCCGCGCCGATCTCGTCACGCACGGCGTCGAGCCCTTCCGGGGCGAGGCGGCCGGCGAGCGCGGCGGTCGGCGGCACCACGCCGCCGCCGCCGGCCCTGAACGCCAGCCGGCCGTCGGCGGCGACCTCGACCGGCACCTGGTCCGCCCGCAGGTCGGCACGTGGGCCACCGGCGGCGGCGTCCTGCTGGATCTCCTTGACGCGGTCGGCGACGGCGCCGGCGAGCGCATCGAGGATCAGCGCGTGTTCCTTGACCCGACCGGCGATGCTGCGCCACTCGGCCTTCTCGCGTTCCTCGGTCTGGAACAGGAAGAAGCCGACGGCCGCCGCCACCAGGACCACATAGGCCAGGCCCAGGATCAGCGAGTACCGCCGGGTCAGCGCGGTCCGCTGCGAGGACGACGCCTCCCTGATGTTGCCCGTTGCCGCCATGCCCCGCCCGTCTGGCCGATCGATCCGACGGTCGATGCGACACGCCGGAAATGCTAGTCCTACACCAACCGTCCACCGCGGCGAACCGCCGACCGCCCCGGCATGCGCTCGGGAACGGCGCAGTCTCCGGGCGCGCCGCCGGGATTGCAACCGGCGGTTCGGCGCCTATGCTGGCGGTCGCGGGACAGGCGGCAATGGCGAGTGAATTGGCATCCACGGCGATCGAAACCGAAGTCGACGGCGCCGCCGTGTCGAGCGCCCGGGTGCGGACCGTGCTGGTGTTCGCCCTGACGCTGGTGGCGATCGTCGTCCTGGCGGCCACGGCCTGGCTGCAGGTCGCTGCGAAATTCGATACCGCGCGCATCCGCACCGAGGGAGAGACCGTGCGCAACGCCATGGCCGGCGTGCTCGCCATGGGCCTGCCGCTGGAGGACTTCATCGGCTTCCAGGCGGTGACCGCGCGGATCTTCCACGCCAACCCCGGGATCCTGGCCATCGTCGCCCGCGACCAGTCCGGCCGCATCGCGCTGTCGAGCCCGGAAGGCGCTTCCCTGGTCGAGGGGCTGCCGGCACCCCGCTTCGTGTCGCCGGGCGATCCGGGAGCCATGGTCATGGAGGATCTCGGCGCGCACTCCCGGCTGACGATGCCGATCGTCAACCGCTTCGGGCCGATCGGCAGCCTGGAGCTGGTGTTCGAGCGCACGCCGCTGCTGGACCTGACCCGCAACGCGGCACTCGCCGGACTGGCGGCAATCGCCCTGCTGGCGGTCGGCCTGACGGTCCATGGCCTGGCGATCGCCAACCCGGAGTTCTTCCACTCCCGCCGCGACCTGCTGTCGACCTATGGCCTGGTCAGCCTGCTCGGCGTGGCGCTGGCGGCATCGACGCTCGCCGGGCTGTGCGCCGAGAAGGCCGAGGAGACGGCGGGCGCCTACGCACATTCCCTGGGCGCGCGGATCGGCCAGGCGGTGGCGCTCGGGATCTCCCCGGACGGCCTGTCGGGCCTCGACGAGGTGGTGCAGGAGTATCGCGAGTCGAACCGCGTCATCGGCTATGTGGCGCTGCTGGAGGGCAACCGGATCGCCGCCAGCGCCGGGCTCGGTGCGGCTGGACGGCACTGGGACCATCCGGCCGGGTATTTCGATGCCCTCTACGAGGTCCGGCCGCGCCGGCTCTACACCCCGCAGTATCGCGTCGCGGCCGGCATCCACTGGCAGGTCGCGATGCGCGAGCTGGCGGACAGCGCCGTGCTGCCGGGCCTCGCCCTGGCGGCGATGCTCGGGATCGGCGTCGCGGTCATTCTGCGTCTGCGGGTGCAAGATCGGGCGTGACGGGCGCGCCCGGTCCGCGTCATGCTGGCCGCCCACTCACGTCCGTTCCGGCCGCGTCGTGCCGACCGATCCAACGCCAGACACAGGAAGAGCCGCCATGCCCGCGCATCAGAGCCGCCCGTCCGTCCGCTCGACCAAGGGCATGGTGGCCGCAGCCCACCCGCTCGCCGCCGCCGCGGGGGCGGCCATGCTCGACTCCGGCGGCAACGCCTTCGACGCGGTGGTCGCCGCCGCCGCCGCGCTGAACGTCGCGGAGCCGTACATGTCCGGGCTGCTCGGCCTCGGCATGGCGACCTGCTGGGTAGCCGGCGAGCAGCGGGTGCGGACACTGGACTTCCAGACCCCGGTGCCGCGGCGGTTCCCGGCCGAATCGATCGCCAAGTCGGCGACCGTGGACGGCCCGCTGGCCGGCGGCGTCCCCGGCAGCCTCGCCGGCTGGTCGACACTGCTGCAGACCTACGGCACCAAGACCCTGGCCGAGGCGTTCGCCCCGGCGATCACCCTGGCCCGCGACGGCGTGCCGATCTCGCCCTTCTACCTCGACATGCTGGCGGCCTGCGCCAACCGCTCGATGTCCGAGGAATGGCGGCGGATCTATGGCTTCGGCGGCAAGCCGCGGGTCGGGCTGGTGCTGAAGCAGCCGGAACTGGCCGACACCCTGGCGGCGATCGCCGCCGACGGCGCCGGCACGCTGTATGGCGGGGCGCTCGGCCGGCGCGTCACCGAGGCGCTGGCCGCCGCCGGGGGCTGCATCGGCGTCGACGACCTGGAGGCGGTGCAACCGGTCTGGGAGGAGCCGCTGCGCGCCGAGTATCGCGGCCTGGCGGTGCACGTGCCGCCGCCGCCGGCCGAATCCTTCCAGTTCCTGGCGACGCTGCGGCTGCTGGCCGAGACCGATTTCTCCGCCCTGCCGCATCTCGGCGTCGAGCATCTCGACCGGGTGTTCCGGGCAATCCGGCTGGCGGCGGAGCTGCGCATTCGCCGCAACCGGGCGACCCCCGAGGCGATCCGCGAGCTGCTGTCGGAGGCGTCGATCGCACCGCTGCGCGCCAGGCTGACCGACGGTTCCGCGGTGTGGGGCCGCACCGAGCAATTCGCCGACGGCCCGCTGGTCGACGGCCCGAGCCTCAAGGAGCACACCACCTCGTTCTCGGCCATGGACACCGCCGGCAACGCGGTCTGCGTCACCCAGAGCCTCGGCTCGCCCTGGGGCTCCGGCACCGCGATCCCAGGGACCGGGCTGTGCCTGAACAACTTCATGAACTGGGGCGACCTGCACCCGGAATCGCCGAACCGGCTGAAGCCGGGCGAGCGCTATGCCATGTGCCTGGCGCCATCGGTCTCGCTGTCCGGCGGCGTGCCGGTGCTGTGCCTGGGCACGCCCGGCAGCTATGGCATCCCGCAGACGCAGAGCCAGGCGATGGTGCACTACCTCGACTACGGTCTCGACCTGCAGGCGGCGATCGACGGACCGCGCGGGCGGCTGTGGGACGGCCGCAAGGTCAATCTGGAGGATCGGGTAACCGCCGACGTGGCAGACGGCCTGCGCGGCCGCGGCCACGACGTGCAGATGATGGGTGCCTATTCCTGGTCGGCCGGCGGCATGCAGGCGGTGGCGCGCGATCCTGAGACCGGGGCGTTCGCCGGCGCCGCCGACGCGCGCCGTGACGGCGCCGCGGTGGCCGCCCTGCGCTGACGCGTCAGCCCGGACTGCCGGACTCGGTGTCGACCGCGATCTCGAGACGCTCGAGGATGCGGTCGATCCCCTTCGGCTCGGTCAGCGCCGCCGCGGTCAGGATCACCTGCCGGAGCGAGCCGGGGGCGAACTCCTGCCACGCCGCCATGCCGGCCATCCCTGCGGCGGGCGCCGCCATCAGGCAAAGCGCCAAGCCCGTCCAGGCGGCAACCCGTCGCCATCGCATCGCAGCATTCTCCTGCGGATTCACATGGGGCTGCGGCCGCGCAGCACGCCGACCAGCGCGCTGATGACCAGCAGGACCAGGAAGATCACGAACAGGATCTGCGCAATGTTGGCGGAGGCGGTGGCGATGCCGCCGAAGCCGAGAACCCCGGCGATGATCGCCAGGATAAAGAACATGAGCGCCCAGCCAAGCATGACCATTTCCTAACCTTGCCGTTCGACCTGGATGTTGAACGGCGCGACGCCGCCGCGGGTTCCGCGCGGCGATCCACCGCGCGACGGAAGCATTGGCGTCGCGCGTCGCCCCGGAGCAGGATGCCCGGCCTCGCGCGCGAGGCTGCCACCAGGAGGAAAGCATGTCGGATACCATCGGAATCGTCGGCCTCGGCAATGCCGGATCGGCACTCTGCAAGGCGCTGTCGGGACGTGTGCCGCTGGTCGGCTTCGACCTCAGCCAGGCCCGCCGCGACGGCGTGCGCGACCTCGCGATCGAGTGCGTCGGCTCGGCCGCCGAGGTGGCCGCGCGGGCCGACCGCATCATCCTGTCGCTGCCCAAGCCCGAGGCCTCGATCGCGGTGGTGCAGGCGATCGTAGACGCCGGCCATCGCCCGGCCATCGTGATCGAGACCAGCACGGTGACGCCGAAGACCGCGATCGACTGCCACGCCCGCTGCAAGGCCGCCGGCATCGGCTTCGTCGACGCCGCCATCGCCGGCGGCGTCGCCAGCATGGCGGCCGCCAAGATCACCTTCTTCCTCGGCGGTTCGCCGGACGACGTGGCAAAGGCGCGGCCGGTGCTCGACCTGCTGGCCGACCGCATCTTCGAACTCGGTCCGGTCGGCGCCGGGATGGGGGTGAAGGTGGTGAACAACGGCGTCATGCACGCCGTCATGGTGGTGCTGATCGAGGCCTTCGCCATGTCGACCAAGCTCGGCGTGCCGGTGCAGACCATGGTCGACATCCTCAACCGCGAGGAAGGCCTGATGCGGCCGCTGGTGCACCGCGTGCAGGAGCGGATGCAGCAGGGCGACTACAAGGCCGGCATGTCGGTCAGCAACGCCCGCAAGGATTCAGTGCTGGCGCTGGAGACCGCGCAGCAGCTCGGCGTGCCGCTGTTCGCCACCCTCGCCTCGCATACCCCCTACGAGATCGCCGAGGCCAAGGGCATGGGCGACCAGGACTACGCGGCACTGGCGCAGCTCTGGGAGGACTGGTCGAGCGTGTCGTTCCGCAAGGAGGGGTGAGGGCCACCGCGGCGCGCCCGTCGCATCGTGGGTTCCGGAGCCGGGCGCTATCGCGCCCCCTCCGGAATGACGGTGAAATGAAGGTCGTCATCCTGGAGGGCCCGCGCGAGCGGGCGGCTCCGGGACCCACCCGCCGCTCCCACGCCGGACGCTACGCCCCCGCCGCCTCGCGGATCGCCCGCCACACCCGCTCCGGCGTCGCCGGCATGTCCAGCCGGGTGACCCCGGCCGGCGCCAGGGCGTCGCGGATGGCGTTCATCACGGCGGCCGGCGCACCCGAGGTCGCCGACTCGCCCGCCCCCTTCACGCCGAGCGGGTTGTCGGCCTCGACCACCTCGTCGAAGGCGAGCGTGATGAACGGCAGGTCGTCGGCCCGCGGCACGGTGTAGTCCATGAAGCTGCCGGTCAGCGTCTGGCCGCTCTCGGCGTCGTAGACGATGCGCTCCAGCAGCGCCTGGCCGATGCCCTGGACGGCACCGCCGTGCATCTGCCCCTCGACGATCAGCGGATTGATCATCCGTCCGACGTCGGCGACCACCACGTAGCGCTGCAGCCGCACCAGGCCGGTCTCCGGGTCGACCGTCACCTCGCAGGCGTGGCAGCCGCTCGGATGCGCCTCCTCCGGGGTGACGAAATCGGCCGCGGCGGCGAGATCCTCGCCGCGGCCGACGGCGAAGCGCGCGACCTCGAACAGCGTGACCGAGCGGTCGGTACCGGAGACCCGGAACCGGCCGGCCGCGAACTCGATGTCGGCGGCGGCCGCCTCCATCAGCTCCGACGCCAGCAGCCGGCCGCGCGTCACCACCTCGCGGGCGCCGGTGACGGCGGCACCGCCGCCGATCCGGGCCGAGCGCGAGCCATGCGAGCCGGCGCCGCGCGCCACCTCGTCGGTGTCGCCGAACACCACCCGCACCCGCTCGAACGCCACGCCCAGCTCGCCGGCGATCACCTGGGCGTACATCGTGGAATGGCCCATGCCGAAATCCTGGGTGCCGACCCGCAGGGTGACCGTGCCGTCGTCGCCTTCACTGCTGCCGGCCTCGACCCGGACGTCGGCGAATTCGGTCGGCACGCCCCCGTCATTCTCGACATAGATGCCGATGCCGAAGCCGCGCAGCAGGCCGCGGCCGGCGTCGGCGGCCCGCCGGGCGGCGAAGCCAGGCCGGTCGGCGAGCGCCAGGGCCCGCTCCAGGTGGTCGGTAAAGTTGCCGGAGGTGATGCGGTTGCCGCCGGCCGCGGTCCACGGCAGGTCGGCCGCGGTCACCAGGTTGCGCCGGCGCAGCTCCAGCCGGTCGATCCCGAGTTCGCCGGCCGCCGCGTCGATCAGGCTCTCCATCAGGTAGTTGGTCTCGACCCGCCCGACGCCGCGGAACGAAGCCAGCGGCGTGGTGTTGGTGAAGGCGCCGCGGATCCGGGTGTGGGCGCAGGGCACCCGGTAGGCGCCGCCGAGCGATGGCGGCAGGAAGCGGATCATCACGTAGATGTTGCGGCCGGTGAGATAGGCGCCATGCCGCCAGTCGGCGGTGAGCCGAAGCCCGGTGAAGTTCCCGTCGGCGTCGAGCGCCAGTTCGCCGCGCAGCAGGTGGTCGCGGGCCTGGGCGTCGGTCAGGAAGGCCTCGCCGCGGTCGGCGGTCCAGCCGACCGGCCGGCCGAGCCGCCGAGCCGCCACCAGCAGCATCGCGTACTCCGGATACACCGGCGCCCGCGTGCCGAAGCCGCCGCCCATGTCGGGGACCACCACCCGCAGCCGGTCGGCCGGCAGGCCGAGGATGCCGCACAGCCCGGCACGCACGCCATGCGCGCTCTGGCAGCCGGCATGCAGCACCAGCCGGCCGGAGCCGGCCTCGACCTCGGCGACGGCGCCGCGCGGCTCCATGAAGGCGGCGACGATGCGGTTGTTCACCAGGTCCAGGCGGGTCACATGGGCGGCCGCCGCGAAGGCCCGATCGACCGCCGCGGCGTCGCCGCCCTGCCACTCGAAGGAGCGGTTGGTGACAGCACCGTCCCAGAGCAGAGGGGCGTCCGGCCGCACCGCGTCGTCATAGGTCATGACCGGCGGCAGCGGCTCGTAGTCGACCGCGACCAGCGCCGCGGCATCGCGCGCCTGCTCGGCGGTCGCCGCCACCACGAAGGCCACCGCCTCGCCGAGATAGCGCACCCGGCCGGTCGCCAGCACCGGCTGCGCGCCGTCCGCCGCCGGCCCGCCGTCGAGCTTGCCGAGGTCGTAGGGCGGCACGGCAGACAGCGACGGGATCGCGCCGACGCCGTCGACCGCGAGGTCCTCGGCGGTCAGCACCAGCAGCACCCCCTCGGCGTCGCGTGCCGCGGCGGCGTCGATACCGGCGATGCGGGCGTGCGGATAGGGTGAGCGGAGCACGGTCGCGAACGCCTGCCCCGGCAGCCTGATGTCGTCGCCGAACGTCCCGGCACCGGTGAGGAAGCGCCGATCCTCGACGCGCGGGACCCGGGCCCCGATCAATGCACCGTCCATGGCACCGCCTCCTGTCGCAAACCCTGCCGCTCCTCGCTACCCGGCCGCGCCGGGGAAAGCAACGCTTGGAAAGCAACCGGCCCGCCTTTGACGCCACCCTCCCATGCGCCTAATGTTTGTCTAAGCAACGATCTTGGAGGAGACGGCCATGAACGAGGATATCAGCCTCGTCGTCCGCAACGGCACCATCGTCGACGGCACTGGTGCCGACCCGTACGAGGCCGACGTGGCGATGGCCGGCGGCCGCATCGTCGAGATCGGCCGAATCACCGCCCGCGGTGCGGAGGAGATCGATGCCCGCGGCAAGCTGGTCACCCCCGGCTTCGTCGACATCCACACACATTACGACGGCCAGGCGGTGTGGGATTCGCACATGGCGCCTTCGGCCTGGCACGGCGTCACCACCGCCGTGATGGGCAATTGCGGCGTCGGCTTCGCGCCCTGCCGGCCGGCCGACCGCGAAAAGCTGGTCGAGCTGATGGAGGGGGTCGAGGACATCCCCGGCCCGGTCATGCACGAGGGCCTGAACTGGCAGTGGGAGAGCTTCGGCGAGTATCTCGGTGCGCTGGAGACCCGGCCGCGCGACATCGACGTCGGCGCCCTGCTGCCGCACGCCGCCGTCCGTGTGTTCGTGATGGGCGAGCGGGCGATCCGCCACGAGGCGGCGACCGCCCAGGACATCGCGGCGATGCGGGCGATCACCGCCGACGCCGTTCGCCAGGGAGCCTTCGGCTTCTCGACCTCGCGCACCATCAGCCACAAGAGCTTGAAGGGCGACTACACCCCCACCCTGCGCGCCCACGAGGACGAGCTCGCCGGCATCGCCATGGGCATGGCCGACGCCGGTGCCGGGTTCCTTGAGATCGTCTCGGACTGGAACGAGCCGGATGCCGCCACCGAGTTCGCACTGCTGCGCCGCGTCGTCGAAGCGTGCGGGCGTACCGCGGTGTTCTCGCTGACCCAGCGCCATGACCGCACCGAGACCTGGAAGGAGCTGTTGGCTCTCGCCGGCGGCGCCGCCCGCGACGGGCTGTCGATCCGCCCGGTGGTCGCACCACGCCCGATCGGCATCCTGCTCGGCCTCGAAGGCAGCCAGAACCCGTTCTCCGGCACGCCGTCCTACAAGCGGATCGCCGGGCTGCCGCTGGCGGAGCGGGTGCAGGCCATGCGCGACCCGGAGTTTCGCCGGCAGCTGCTGTCGGAGGATCCGGTGACCGGCAGCACCTTCCCGCTGATCCACCGCATCGGCTACGCGCACATGTTCCGGTTTGGCACGCCACCGAACTACGCGCCGCAGCGTGATGATTCGATCGCGGCGATCGCCGCGCGCGAGGGCCGCACCGCGCCCGAGGTGGCCTACGACATCCTGATCGAGGACGGCGGCCGCAACTTCATCTACACGCCGCTCGTGAACTACGTCAGCTACGACATGTCGACGCCCGAGGCGATGCTGGCCGACCGCAACACCATCATGGGCCTCGGCGACGGCGGCGCCCATGTCGGCTTCATCCTGGACGCCGGCTTCCCGACCTGGATGCTGAGCTACTGGGGCCGCGAACGCGGCCGCTGGGCGGTGCCGGAGATCGTCCGCCGGCTGACCTCGGACCCGGCGGGTGCGGCCGGCCTCGGCGACCGCGGGGTGATCGGCGTCGGCAAGAAGGCGGATCTCAACGTCATCGACTACGACCGCGTCGGCTTCGGCCGCCCCTACGTGACCTTCGACCTGCCGGCCGGCGGCCGCCGCCTGCTGCAGAAGTCGGCCGGCTACGAGGCGACCGTGGTGTCGGGGGCCGTCACCTACCGCGGCGGCGAGGCGACAGGCGCGCTGCCCGGCCGGCTGGTGCGCGGCCAGCGGTAGCGGGGAAGGGCGGCCTTCCGCCCTCCCAACCTGAGACGACGCCCTCTTCTTCTGTCGTCATCCCGGGCGGCGCGCAGCGACGACCCGGGACCCACCCGTCGCCGCGGCGGCGGTCGCTTCCATCGCACGTCATCTGGTGGGTCCCGGATCTTCGCGGCTGCGCCGCTGCGTCCGGGATGACGACACGAGGGGAAAAAGCGCGCGGCGCCATGCGGCCGGCGTCACTCCCTTCACCGCCTTGAAGGCCCGGGTCAGGTGGCTCTGGTCGGCGAAGCCGGCCTCGGCGGCGACGGCGGCGAGCGGCAGGCCGGCGCCGATCAGCGCGCAGGCACGGCGGACCCGGCGGTCGCGGAGGTATTGGCCGGGCGTCATGGCGGCTTCGCGCTTGAAGTCGCGGATGACCTGGAAGCGCGTCACCCCGGCGGCGGCGGCGAGTGCGGACAGATCGACGGCCGCCGCGGGGTCGGCGGCGATCACCGCGTCATAGGCCTCGACCCGCGCCGCCGACGCGGCCGGCTGCGCGGCATCGCCCCTGCCGCCAATATGCCCGAACCGGGCGACGATGCCGCGCAGCGCCAGCAGCAGCCCGGCCTCGGAGTCCAGCGCCCCGCCCCGGCTAGCCCGGTCATGCGCGGCGGCGAAGGCCTGCGCCAGGTCCGGGGCCGCCAGCACCGCCGACGGGAACAGCGGCAGGCCGGGCAGGCCGAGGTCGTCGGCGATCTCGCGGATCAGGCCGACCGAGGGATAGCAGGTGCGATAGCTCCAGCCGTCGTCGCAGCCCTTCTCGCCGTCATGCGGCTCCTCCGGGTTGACCACGATGATCGAGCCGGGCCCGGCGAAGCTCTCGCGGCGCCCGACCCGCAGCCGCTCGACACCGGCGGTCACCACGCCGAACACGAAGGTCGGATGGGTGTGCAGGGCATAGGCGTGGTCGCGGTAGCGCGCCGCCAGCAGCTCCAGCCGGTCGAGCGACGGGTGCACGGTGAAGCGTGCGGACTCCTGAGAGGCGATCCTGGATGCCACCGCGCGATTGTCCGCCTGGCGGGCCGCCGGTCAATCCCGTTCAAGACGGCCCTGCCCCGGCGGGATATCCCGGTGCCACGACGGAGCACCAGGGAGAGCGCCATGACATCGCCCATGACATCGAACGACCGGGTCGCCGTGATCGCCGCCGAGGTGGTCGGCTGGCGCCACCGCATCCACGCCGACCCCGAACTCGGCTTCCAGGAGCACCGCACCGCCGCCTTCGTCGCGGAGCAGCTGCGTGGCTTCGGCCTGGAGGTGCACACCGACGTCAGCGGCACCGCGGTGGTCGCCACGCTGCGGCGCGGCACCGGCAGCGTCCGCATCGCGTTGCGCGCCGAGCTCGACGCCCTGCCGATCCGCGAGGCCGCGGCCGTGCCCTACGCCTCGCGCAACCCCGGCGTGATGCACGCCTGCGGCCATGATGGGCACACCGCCATCCTGCTCGGCGCCGCCCGGCTGCTGGCCGAGGACGGCGGCTTCGACGGCACCGTGGTGTTCGTGTTCCAGCCGGCCGAGGAGGTGCTCGGCGGCGGCCGGCGGCTGCTCGCCGACGGCCTGCTGGAGCGCTTCCCGGTCGACCAGGTGTACGCCCTGCACAACTGGCCGGGATTGCCGGAAGGCCACATCGCGGTGCGTACCGGGCCGCAGATGGCGGCGGTCGACGACTTCGAGCTGCGGTTCCGCGGCAAGGGTTGCCACGCCGCCATGCCGCATCTCGGCGACGACCCGATCCTGGCGGCCGCCGGCTTCGTGTCGGCCGCCCAGCGCGTGGTCAGCCGCAGCATCGACCCGCTGTCGCCGGCGGTGCTGTCGGTGACGCAGATCCACGGCGGCAGCTTCAACAACTTCGTGCCGACCGAGGTGGTGGTGGAAGGCACCTGCCGGTTCTACGACCGCGGCCTGTCGGACCACTGCGAGGCCGAGATCCGGCGGGTCGCTGACGGCGTCGCCGCCATGCACGGCCTGACCGCCGAACTGACCTACAAGCGCGGCTATCCGCCGGTGGTCAACCCGGCGGCCGGCGCCGAAATCGCGATCGCCGCCGGCATCGACACGGTCGGCGCGGACCGGGTGATCACCGAGTTCCCGCCGAGCATGGGCTGCGAGGACTTCGCCTTCCTGCTGGGCGCGGTCGGCCGCGGCGCCTATGCCTGGATCGGCGCCGGTGCTGTCGGCCCCGGCGAGGGCCTGCATGGCGATCGCTACGTGTTCAACGACGCGATCGTGCCGATCGGCATGCGCTGGTTCCTCAACGTGGTGCAGCGGGCGCTGCCGCCGGGAGCGGGGCGATGATCACGCCCGGCTTCCGCGCCGACCTTGCGGCGACGCTGGCGGCACTGGACGAAGCGGGTGGCGGCGCGGCCCGGGTGATCGCCACCGCACAGCGCGCCGTCGTCGGCCTCGCCGGCGGCGGCGAGGCGATCAACCTGTGCGCCAACAACTACCTCGGCCTCGCCGATCACCCGGCGCTGAAGGCGGCGGCCACCGACGCCCTGGAGCGCCACGGCATCGGCATGGCGAGCGTGCGCTTCGTGTCCGGCACGCACAGCCTGCACGCCGCACTGGAGGTCGCAATCGCCGACTACCTCGGGCAGCAGGACGCGGTGCTGTTCGGCTCCTGCTTCGATGCCAATGCCGGCCTGTTCGAGGCGCTGCTGGGCGAGCGCGACGCGGTGGTGTCGGACGCCCTGAACCACGCCTCGATCATCGACGGGATCCGGCTGTGCAAGGCGGCGCGCCACCGCTACGCGCATGCCGACATGGCCGACCTCGAGCGCAAGCTGGCGGCGGCGCGGGCGGCCGGCGCCCGGCACCTGCTGATCGCCACTGACGGCGTGTTCTCGATGGACGGCTCGATCGCACCGCTGCCGGCGATATCCAGGCTGGCGGCGGCGCACGGCGCCCTGCTGATGGTCGACGACTCGCACGCCACCGGCGTCGTCGGCCCTGGCGGCGCCGGCACGCCGGCGCTGTTCGACCTGACCGACCGCGTCGACATCGTCACCGGCACGCTCGGCAAGGCGCTCGGCGGCGGCATGGGCGGGTTCGTGGCGACCCGTGCAGAGATCGCCGCCCTGCTGCGCCGGCGCGCCCGGCCCTATGTGTTCTCCAACGCCCTGCCGCCGATGCTGTGCGCCGCCGGCCTGGAGGCGATCCGCACGGCGCGCGAAGGCGACGGGCTGCGCGCGACCCTGCACGACAACGCCCGGCACTGGCGCGCCGGCCTGGCGGCGCTCGGCTTCCGGGTGCCCGAGGGTTCGCATCCGATCGTCCCGGTCCTGATCGGCGACGACCGCCGCGCCGCCGGGCTGGCGGCCGGGCTGTTCGCGCAAGGGGTCTACGTGCAGGACTTCCGCTTCCCGGTGGTGCCGCCGGGCCAGGCCCGCATCCGCACCCAGGTCACCGCCGGTCATTCCCGCGACCAGCTCGACCGGGCCCTGGCCGCCTTCGCGGCGGTCGGGCGGCGGGTTGGGGTGATCGAGGGGATGGCACTGCAAATGCCCGTCGCTTCGTGGGTCCCGGAGCCGTCCGCTGGCGCGGACTCTCCGGGATGACGAGGGTGGTGAACGGGGCAAGGACCGGATGCGTCCGCTGAACGCACCAGCCTCTTCGTCATCCCGGAGGGGTCGCGCGAGCGACCGGCTCCGGGACCCACCCGCCGCTCCGACTTCGACGCGCCAACCTCACACGTCCGGCGTCCATCCCCCGCCCAGCGCCCGCACCAGGTCGACCGACGCCGTCAGCCGGGCCTGCCGGGCGGAGACCAGGTTGGCGTTGGCGTCGAGCAGGGCGCGCTGGGCGTCGAGCACGCTCAGCAGGTCCTCGGCGCCGGTGGCGTAGCGCGCCTCGGCCGCCTGCAGTGCCTGGGCGGCCTGCTCTGCGGCCAGGCGGTACAGCTCCTCCTGGCGGTCGGCCGAGCCGGCGGCCAGCAGCGCGTCCTCGACCTCCGACAGTGCGGTGAGGATGCGCTGGCGATACACCGAAACCAGTTCGGCGTGGCGCGCCTCGGCACCCTGCAGCGAGCCCTCCAGGCGGCCGGCGCTGAAGATCGGCGCGGTCAGGCCCGAGGCGATCGAGGCGGCGATGCCGGGCGTCCCGGTCAGGTCGATGCCGGAGAACGCGGCCGACAGGTCGAGACGCGGGTAGAAGGCGGCGCGGGCGGCCGAGATGTCGGCGTCGGCGGCGCGCAGGTCGGCATCGGCCGCCAGCAGGTCGGGCCGGCGCAGCAGCAGGTCGGCCGGCAGCCCGGTGGCGTAGCCCGGCAGGAGCAGCGCGAACAGGTCGGCCTCGGCCACCGCGAAGCCCTCGGGCGGGCGGCCGAGCAGGATCGCCAGGGCGTTGCCGAGCCGCGACACCGTCTCCTCCAGCGCCGGGATCCGCGCGCGGGCGCTGGCGACCGCACTGCGCTGCCGGGTCAGGTCGAAGCCGGACACCGCGCCCTGCTCATAGCGGGTCTCGACCAACTGCAGCACCCGCTCCTGGGCCGCCAGGTTGTCGCGCGCCACCGCCAACTGCTCGCGCGCCGCCAGCAGGTCGAGATAGCCGGCGGCGGTGTCGGCCTGCACGGCCAGCGCCAGGGTGCGCAGCGCGAAGCGCTGGCTCTCGTAGGACGCCTGCGCGCTCGCCTCGGCCGCGCGGTTGGCGCCGAACAGGTCGACCTCGTAGGAGATCGACAGCCCGGCCGACCCCGAGGTGCTGTAGGAACTGCCGCCGCTGCGCGACGACCCCGAGGTCCGCTCGGTGTAGTCGCGCGACAGCGAGCCGGAGCCGTCGGCCTGCGGCAGCCGGCTCGAGCCGGCCACCCGCAGCTGCGCCCGCGACTGGGCGACCCGCTGCACGCCGGCGGCGAGGTCGTTGTTGGCGGCCAGCGCGTCGGCGACCAGCCCGTCGAGCGCCGGGTCTGCGAACGCCGTCCACCAGCGCTCGCCCGGCATCTCCTTCACCGGCACCCGCGGCGACGCGGCGAAGGCGGCCGGCAAGGCCGGGTCGGCCGGCCGCTCCGCCCCCGGCAGCGAGCAGCCGGCGAGTGCCGCGAGCAGCAGGAACGGGATCGCGGCGCGCATGCCGTCACTCCGAGGCAAGGGCGACCACCGGGTCGAGCCGCGACGCCTTGCGCGCCGGCAGCCAGCCGAACACCAGTCCGGTGGTCAGGGCGCAGGTGAAGGCCATGATCGCCGGCTCGGGGTGGAGGACGGTGGCGATCCCGAAATGCTCGAGGCAGACCGCGCCGGCGAGGCCGAGCCCGACGCCGATCAGACCGCCGAGGCCGCCGACCACCAGCGATTCGACGTTGAACTGCAGCAGGATGTCGAGGCGCCGCGCGCCGGTCGCCATGCGGATGCCGATCTCGCGGGTGCGCTCGCTGACGCTGACCAGCATGATGTTCATCACCCCGATGCCGCCGACCACCAGCGAGATCGCCGCCACCGAGGCGAGCAGCAGCGTGAAGGCCTCCTGGGTGCCCTGCACGGTGGCCAGCAGCGAGGCGGTGTTGCGCAGCTGGAAGTCCTCCACGCCATGGCGGGCGATCAGCACCTCGCGGATCGCCTGCTCGGTCGCGTCGACCATCGCGGTGTCGGCGAGGCGGACGGTCAGCAGGGACAGGTAGGGCTGGCCGAAAATCCGCACGAAGCCGGTGGTGACCGGCACCAGGGCGGTGTCGTCCTGGTCGTTGCCGAAGGCCGTGGCGCCCTTCGGCTCCAGCACGCCGACCACCAGGAACGGCACACCGCCGATCAGCACGTAGCGGCCGACCGCCTGGTCGCCGTCGGGAAACAGGTTGCGCGCCACGGTGGTCCCCAGCACGGTCACCGCCGCGTGCGAGCGCACGTCGTCCTCGCTGAAGAACACGCCGTCGATCAGCCCCCAGTCGCGGGCCAGCGGGAAGTCCTGCGAGACCGCCTTGACGTTCGTGCGATGGTCGATGGCGCCGTGGCGCAGCGTCTTCGAGCCGCTGCGCTCGGGCACCGCGGCCAGCACGTTGGCCATCCCGCCCAGCGCCTCGGCATCGGCGACCGTGAGGGACGCCACCTCGCCGCTCGGCCGGGTTCCGGGCGCGCCGGGGCGCACGAACAGCAGGTCCGAGCCCATCGCCTGGATGCGGGACAGCACGTCGCGCTGGCTGCCCTCGCCGACCGCCAGCATGATCACCACCGCCGACACCCCGATCACCACCCCGAGCAGGGTGAGTGCCGTGCGGAACAGATTGGCCTGGAGCGAGCGGAACGCGGTCTGCACCGCCTCCAGCACCTGCGCGGCGGTCGCACCGGAGGGATTGCCGGCGGCCGGGCGGGTGTCGGGTTCCGGCGCCGGGGCAGCGGCGGTGCGGCCGGGATCGGCGGTGACGGTGTCGGCGGTGACGGTGTCGGCGGTGATGCGGCCGTCGGCGATGTCGATCCGGCGGTCGGCATGCGCCGCCACCTCCGGGTCGTGGGTGATCACGATCACCGTCCGGCCCTTGGCGTGCAGGTCCTTCAGCAGTGCCATCACGTCGGCGCTGGAGCGGCTGTCCAGGGCGCCGGTCGGCTCGTCGGCCAGGATCACGTCGGCGCCGTTCATCAGCGCCCGGGCGATCGACACCCGCTGCTGCTGGCCGCCGGACAGCTCGCCCGGCCGGTGCCCGGTGCGGTCGCCGAGGCCGAGCTCCTGCAGCAGGGCGGCCGCCCGCAGTTGGCGCGCCTCCGCCGGCAGCCCGGCATAGATCGCCGGCATCTCGACATTCTCGGCGGCGGTCGAGGTGGCCAGCAGGTTGTAGCGCTGGAACACGAAGCCGAAGGTGCGCCGCCGCAGCGCCGCCAGGTCGTCGGGCTCCAGGCCGGCGACGTCGACCCCGCCGACCCGATAGCTGCCCTCGGACGGCCGGTCCAGGCAGCCGAGGATGTTCATCAGCGTCGACTTGCCCGACCCGGACTGGCCCATGATCGCCACGAACTCGCCGCGGCGGATGGCGAGCGAGACGCCGTCGAGCGCGCGGATCTCGCTGTCGCCGCTGCGATAGGTCCGGCGGACCCCCGCCAGTTCGATGAGCAGCGCGTCCATCACCGCCTCCCGAGCCCGCCGAGAAGGCCGCCCGGCCGCCCGGCCGGCGCCCCGGCGGCCGGCTTGCCGCCGCCGACGACCACCGCCTCGCCCGGCTCCAGCCCGGCGACGATCTCGGCCGCGACCCGCGTCTTCAGCCCGACCAGCACCGGCCGCGGCTGCGGCTGCCCCTGCGTGTCCGGCACCAGGACGACGCCGCGCACGGCATCCTTGCGGTCGCCGAGCCGCGCTTCCAGCGCTGCGTAGTCGGCGTCGGCCGGCACGGCGGCCAGCGCCGGTGCGGTCAGCCCGCGCGAGGCCGCCGGCACCGCGTCGAGCTTCTGGCGCAGTGCGGCCAGCGGCACCGTCACCACCGCGTCGGCGCGGCCGAGCACGAAGAACACCTGCGCCGACATCTCCGGCAACAGTGCGACCTCGGGATTGGCGACGTCGAGCAGCGCCTTGTAGAGCACCACGTCGTTCAGCACCTCCGGCTGCGGCAGCACCTGTCGCACCGTCGAGGTCCAGCGCCGGTCGGGCTGGCCGAGGGTGGTGAAATACGCCTCCATCCCCGGCCGCAGCCGCGCCACGTCGGCCTCCGACACGTCGGCCTCGACGGTCATCACCGTCAGGTCGGCGATGGTCAGGATGGTCGGCGCCGACTGGTTGGCGTTCAGGGTCTGGCCCTCGAAGGCCACGACGTTGGTGATCGTGCCGGCCATCGGCGCGAAGATCTTGGTGTAGCCGAGGGTGGCCAGGTTGCCGTCGAGGGTCGAGCGGGTCTTCTCGATCTGCGCCTGCATCTGGGCGATCTTCGCCTTGGCGACCAGCAGTGCGACGTCGGTGATCTCGACGTCCTGGCGGGAGATGGCGTCCGCCTTCAGCAGGCGGCGGTTGCGCGCCGCCTGGGCCTCGGCGAGCCTGAGTTCCGCATGCTGCTGCGCCAGCGTCGCCTGCAACTCCCGCAGCGAGGCCTGGTCGGCATCGACCTTGGCCTTCATCACCCGGGCGTCGATCTCGGCCAGCAGGTCGCCCTTGGCGACCACGTCGCCGATCTCGACATGCAGCACCTGCAACTGGCCGGAGACCTGCGCGCCGACGTCGACCGAATCCTTCGGCGTCAGGGTGCCGAGTGCGGTCACGGTGCTCTCCACCCGGCCGACCGCGGCGACAGCGGTGCGGTACTCGGCACCGGCCGGCGCCGGATCGTGCAGCACGACCCAGGCACCGGCAGCGGCGACGGCGAGGCCGAGCGCGGACAGCGCCCAGCGGCGGAGACTTCGGGTCTTCATCTGGCGGTGATCCCTCGTCGGAGCCTACCCGATCCTACAACGGATCGGGCCTGGGTTTCCGTCGTGGATGATCACCGATTGCGATCGATAAATGGTTAACGCGGCGTTTGTGATCAGGCGACGAGGCCGTAGATCGTCCCCATCGCGAAGGCCCCGAGGAAGGCGAAGCCGAGATAGGCGGCGAACACCGGCGGCCGGGCCAGCGCCCACACCGCGATCGCCGCCGGGATCGAGCTGACCCCGCCGGCCAGCAGGAACGCCATGCCGGCCCCCGGCGCCATGCCCTGCTCGATCAGCCCGCCGACCAGCGGCAGGGCGGCGTAGCCGTTCAGGTAGGCCGGCACGCCGACGGCGGTGGCGCCGAGGACGGTGAGCCAGCCGTCGCCGCCGATGAGGGAACTGACGGTCTCGGCCGGGACGTAGGCGAGCATCAGGCTCTCCAGGAAGAACGCCACCGTCAGCCACTTGCCGAGGAACAGCGCGTTGTCGAGGGCGTTGCGGGCGAAGCGGTCGCGGCGCGCCGGCTCGTCCCAGAACCGCCAGGCCACCTGCTTCGGGCTGCGCACCGTGGAGCCGCCGCAGCCGCCGTTGCCGACACCTTCGCGAAGCGGCTCGGCAAACAGCCCGCTGCGGCCGAGTGCGAGGGTACCGAAGCCGCCGAGCAGGCCGATGGCGATGGCGGACACCGCCTTGAACAGCGCGAAGCCGGTGCCCAGCGTGCCGGCGGTCAGCAGGAACATCGACGGGTCCATCAGCGGCGAGGCAAGCCAGAACGCCATCACCGGCGCCAGCGGCACGCCCATCGCCAGCAAGGCGGCGATCAGCGGGATCACGCCGCAGGAGCAGAACGGCGACAGCGCCCCCATCAGCGCCGCCAGCACCACCATGGTGGCCGGGCTGCCGGTGAAGGCGCGGGCGATCAGGCCGTCGGCGCCGCTCGCCTTGGCGTAGGCGGCGACGCCGATCGACAGCGCCAGGAACAGCGACACGCCGAGCAGCGCGTCGCCGGTGAAGCGCAGGCTTTCGACGGCCTGCGACGGGGCGAGCATCGCCAGCACGGCGAAGCCGAGCAGCAAGGCCAGCAGCGCCGGGTCGATCCGGCCGGCGATCCGCCGGGTGGCGAGGGCTATCGAGGTCATGGTTCCTTCTCCGTTATTCCCAGGATTATCGACATAGAAGGCCAAAAAAGGCACGCTGATGCCCGTCGCTTCGTGGGTCCCGGAGCCGCCCCGGATCAAGTCCGGGGCCCTCCGGGATGACGACTATTTTTCATTTGTCATTCCGGAGGGGGCGCGCGAGCGCCCGGCTCCGGAACCCACCCGCTGCTCCGATACCTCGAGAACCACCCTCACGCCGCCGCCTCGCCCTCGCAGCGCCCCGCATCCACGCAGCACTCGCGGGTCAGGAAGCCGAGGGTCTCGTCCATGGCGCCGTAGCTGGCGTGGCAGTGCAGCGTCGTGCCGTCGCGTTCCTGGTACACCAGCCCGACGGCGATCAGCTTGTGCAGGTGGTGCGACAGGGTGGAGCGCGCGGTCCCCGTGCGGCGCTGCAACTCCCCCACAGGCAGGCCGTCACGCCCCGCCCGCACGAGGATTCGGTAGACCTCGAGCCGGGTCTCGTTGCCCAGCGCCTCCAGCCGCGCGGCGATCATCCTGCTGTCCATGCCGGCAACATAGGGAGGATCCCCTGCGGGATCAACGGTATTCCCAAGAATTTCGACGGATGAACCGATAGCTCGACGATCATCGAATGGACGCCGCTCCCGACGCCGTGGAAGGATGCCGTCCCGCCCGCCCGCCTCCGGAGTCCGGCTCCTTGACCGCCCAGCCCGCCGCCGCATCGCCCGCCCTCGCCTCGCCCGGCCGCACCGTGCTCGCCCTCGCCTTCGCGGAGACCATCGTGTGGGCGGGGGTGTTCTACATCTTCCCGGCCCTGCTGGCGCATTGGGAGGCCGATCTCGGCTGGCCGAAGACCACGCTGGCCGGCGCGTTCACGGCCGCCCTGGTGACCTCGGCGCTGTGCGCGCCGCTGGCCGGCCGGATGATCGACGCCGGCCACGGGCGGCGGATGCTGGTGGCCGGCTCGGCCGCCGCCGGGGTGCTGATCGGCGTGGTCGGGCTGGCGCGCGAGCCCTGGCAGTTCTACGCGCTGTGGGTCGGGCTCGGCGCCTGCATGTCGGTGTGCCTGTATGAGCCGTGCTTCGCCTTCCTCACCCGCACGCGCGGCGGCGACGCGCGGCGGGCGATCACCCGGATCACGCTGATCGCCGGGCTCGCCGGCACGGTCTCGTTCCCGGTCGCCAACCTGCTGGCCGAGCTCTACGGCTGGCGCGCCGCCACCTCGGGCTTCGCGGCCGCGATCGTGCTGCTGGCGGTGCCGTTGTTCCTGTATGGCACCCGCCCGGTGCCGGTCGTCGAGGCGTCGCCGGGTGCGGCCGGCGGTGCGAAGGACGGCGGCGGCCTGCAGGCGGCGATGCGGCGGCCGACCTTCTGGCTGCTGGCGGTGGCGTTCTCGATGATCGCGCTGACTCACGGCATCCTGATCACCCACCTGCTGCCGATGCTCGATGAGCGCGGCGTGTCGACCACGGTCGCGGTGCTGGTGGCGTCCGGCATCGGGCCGATGCAGGTTGCCGGACGGCTGGCGATGATGGCGGTCGAGCGCCACGTCTCGATGAACGCGGTCTGTGCAATGTCCTTCGTGTTCATGCTGGCCGCCTCCACCGCGCTGATCGGCGCCGGCGCGATCCCGCTGCTGCTGGCGGCCTTCGTGGTGCTGCAGGGCTCCGGCTACGGCGTCACCAGCATCACCCGCCCGGTGGTGACCGCCAACCTGCTGGGCCGCACCGGCTTCGGCGCGATCTCCGGCGCGCTCGCCCTGCCGTTCATGGGTGCCACCGCCATCGCGCCCACCCTGGCAGCGGCGATCTGGACGGTGGGCGGCTACGACAGCGTGCGGCTGACCGTGCTGGTGCTGGTCGGCGTCGGCGGACTCGCCTTCCTGGCGGCGACGATCTCGGCGCGGCGCGGTTAGCCGGAACGGTGCGCGCGTCCCGGCGCTGGTCTACAGTCGTCGCTGCATCGCCCCGCCAGCGTCCGGAGGCCCGCATGTCCGCTTTCCCCGCCCCGTTCGACCGCGCCCGCGAGGACGTTGGCAACATCGTGCATCTCGAGCACGTCAACCTGCTGATCCCCGACCAGCGCCTCGCCACGCTGTTCTACGTGGTCGGGCTCGGCCTCACCCGCGACCCGTACTTGATGGTCGGCACCACCAACATGTGGGTGAACGCCGGGCGCAGCCAGATGCACCTGCCGAGCCGGCAGCCGGTGTCGCAGCGACTGCGCGGCACGGTCGGGCTGGTGCTGCCGGACCTCGACCGCGCCGAGCGGTCGCTGGCCGGGGTGCGCGGCGACCTCGCCGGCACCGACTTCGGCTTCCGCCGCGGCGACCACGGTCTCGACGTCACCTGCCCGTGGGGCAACCGCTTCCGCTGCCACGCCCCCGACCCGGCGTTCGGGCCGGTCGACCTCGGCCTGCCCTATGTCGAGTTCGACGTGCCGGTCGGCACCGCCGACCGCATCGCCGCCTTCTACGAGGCGATGCTTGGCGCGCCGGCGCGGGTCGAGGAGCCGGACGACGTGCCCTGCGCCTTCGTGCACGCCGGCGCGCACCAGACGCTGCGGTTCCGCGAGACCGACGCGCCGCTGCCGGACTACGACGGCCACCACGTCGCCATCTACATCGCCGACTTCTCCGGGCCTTACCGCAAGCTCATGGATCGCAGCCTGGTGTCGCGGGAGACCGGCCAGCACGAGTGGCGCTTCCAGGACATCGTCGACCTGCACAGCGGCGACACGCTGTTCGCGGTCGAGCACGAGGTGCGCAGCCTGACGCACCCGCTGTTCGCGCGGCCGCTGGTGAACCGCAACCCCGGCCAGACCCAGCCGGCCTATGCGCGGGGGCTGGACGCGTTCGCGGGACGGGCGTGAAGGAGGGCTTTAACTTCTGAGCGGCTGGTGGGTCCCGGGTCCGGCTGCGCCGGCCCGGGATGACGGCAATGGGGAGGGAACGGCGCGCGCAGCTCGTCCTCAATTGTCGTCATCCCGGGCGAGCGAAGCGAGACCCGGGACCCACCAACCGCCCAAATCGTGTCCAGCCCAGGAGAACCCCGCATGACCGCAGCCCCCGCCGCCCTGCCGCTGGCGCATCCCTGGTTCGCCATCGAATGGCATCCCGACGGCGTCATGCGGATCTGGGAGCCGCATCTGTCGCGGATGCAGCGCGCCAATTTCTTCTTCGTGAAGGGCAGCGACCGCGACCTGCTGGTCGATTCCGGCATGGGCGTGGAGAGCCTGCGCGGCTTCCTGGCACCGTTCATGGACAAGCCGGTGGTGCACGTCGTCACCCACAGCCACATCGATCATGTCGGCTCGTCGCACGAGTTCGCCGGCGACCTGCTGATGCACGCCGCCGAGGCCGATACGCTGCGCGATCCGCCGGACGACTGGCGGCTCAGCTACGACGAATACCCCGAGGCGAAGCGGCAGCGGCTGCGCGACGCCGGCTTCGCCGACAGCGGGCTGCTGATCGCCGCCCTGCCCCGCCCGAACTTCGACCACCGGGTCTGGCGGATCCCGGGTGCCGTCCCGACCCGGCTGGTCGACGAGGGTGATGCGGTCGACCTCGGCGACCGCCGTTTCGAGGTGCTGCACACCCCCGGCCACACGCCCGGATCGATCAGCCTGTGGGAGGCGACGACCGGCACCCTGATCGGCGGCGACGCGATCTATGACGGACTGCTGATCGACACCCTGCCGGAGAGCGATCCGGCTGCCTACCGAATGACCATGCGGCGGCTGCGCGAGCTGCCCGCAAAAGTAGTGCATGGCGGTCACCGCGAGAGCTTCGGCCGCTCCAAGCTGCTGGCGCTCTGTGATGACTATCTGGGCAGAAGTTGAGGAAATTATAGCCTTGCAACGCCCGTCTTAGCAGGCGCAGCATCGACTTCGACGAATATCCGCGAACTCGTCGCGGATGATCGCGCAGCATGGCCGAGGGGCATGGCAGGTCGATCACACGCGCTCGCGCTCCGCGGGCTCTCGAAATATTACGGCTCCCTTGCGGCTGTCGATGACGTGAGTCTCGACATCCCGCGCGGATCCTTCCTGACACTGCTCGGGCCCTCGGGATCCGGCAAGACCACGATCCTGATGGCGATCGCCGGCTTCGTCGAGCCGAGCGCCGGGCAGATCCTGCTCGACGACGCCGAGATCACGGCACTGCCGCCGGACAAGCGCAATTTCGGCATGGTGTTCCAGGGCTATGCCCTGTTCCCGCACATGACCGTGGCCGACAACATCTGGTTCCCGCTGAAGGTGCGCGGCGTCTCGCGCTCGGCGGCCGCCGACAAGGTCAAGGCGGCGCTCGACCTGGTGCAGCTCGGCCACCTCGCGGCGCGCTACCCCTCGCAGCTGTCGGGCGGCCAGCAGCAGCGGGTGGCGCTGGCCCGCGCGCTGGTGTTCGAGCCGGCGTTGCTCCTGCTCGACGAGCCGCTGTCGGCGCTCGACAAGAAGCTGCGCGCCGACCTGCAGTGGGAGCTGAAGTCTCTGCATGCCCGGCTGGGCACGACCTTCATCTACGTCACCCACGACCAGGAGGAGGCGCTCTCGATGTCGGACGAGATCGTCATCCTGCGCGACGGCCGGATCGAACAGCAGGGCGCGCCCGGCAGCCTTTACGAAAAGCCCGCGACCCGCTTCGTGGCCGACTTCCTCGGCAAGTCGAACTTCCTGGTCGGCCAGGTCGCCGGCACCGAGACCGACCGCTTCGGCTATGCCGTCGGCGGCCAGACGCTGGTGCAGGCCGGAGCGCCGGCGCACAAGCGGGTCGACGGCGCGGTGCTGGTGTCGCTGCGGCCGGAGAAGATCGTGCTGGCGGACACCCGCCCCGACACGGTGAACGCCGTCGAGGGCCGGATCTCGGCGTTCAACTACTACGGCTCGACCTACCACTTCCAGGTCAGCACCGCCGACCTCGGCGAGCTGATCGCCACCACGCCGGCCTGGACCTGCGCCATCGAGCCGTCGATCGGCAATCCGGTCTGGCTCGGCTGGCAGCCCGACGCGTCGGTCGTCGTCCGCGACCGCTGAGCGGCCGTCCCAAACCCATGCCGCGGATGGGGCGCGGCGCGACACAGGAGGAGGATGCGATGAGCCTGGTCAAGA
>Ga0209347_1001198_pt1 | contig 45795 bp, 30 predicted proteins | sample AutmiccommuBRH23_FD_187382 | JGI IMG/M metagenome (GOLD analysis project Ga0209347, IMG submission 187382) | Deep subsurface microbial communities from Mt. Terri, Switzerland - Autotrophic microbial communities BRH/23 (SPAdes) (version 2) | ecosystem: Environmental > Aquatic > Deep subsurface >... | reverse complement strand
GAGAGGGCGGCGTCCTAGACCCCTAGACGAATGCGCCACGATAAAGGCGTGGGACGCGGAAGATACCGTGAGGCATCCGACGCAGTCAACGGCGGTTAACCGGGGGCGGGGGGCGTGACATTCCCGCCGCGACCGAGGGTCCGACGGGCTCTGCATCTCGACAGAGGCGAGGGGGCAGGGGCCAGGGGCCAGGGGCCAGAGAACAGGGATCAGGGACCAGGGGCCAGGGGCCAGGAAAGGCAAAGGCAAAACCAGCTGACGATCGTTTCGGGTCTGACTTTGCCGTTGTTTTCCCCTAGCCCCTGGTCCCTGGTCCCTGGCCCCTCACCGGGTAGCGGATCGCGCCCGGCATCACCACGTCACGCGGATTCCTCCGGTCGCGTAGAGGACGGTCGCGAAGGCGAAGACCTCCTCGTTGTCGGCTCCGCCGTCGAGGATTCGCGCGCCTAGAAAGAGCGACGTCCGATCGGAGATCTTCTGTTCGCCGCGGAGGGCGAGGTCGATCGCGCGCCCCTGGCTCGCCGCCGCGGCGTCGACATCGATCTCGAAGGCGCGGTTGCCTCGTTCCCAGCGCGCGCCGCCGTAGAGAAGGGGGACCACGCCGACATTCTCATTCGACGCCTCCACCCCGCCGCTCCGGAGCGCGATCTCGGCGTCGCGGACCTTCAGCGTGAGTCCCGCCCGCAGCGACCAGTCGCCGCGCGGCGCGAAGCGGTAGAAGGCTCCGGCGCGCCAGGAGTTGAAACGGTAATCCACCTCGACCGGCTCCCCCTCCGGAAAGATGGCGTCCTCGAACAGCACCGGCTCGGAGGGTACGAACTCGGCGTCCGACGAGTACGGCGCCGCCACGACCCGCAGCGACCAGCGCTCCCATCGATGCCACGTCAGCGTCGCGCGGCCGGCGGGGATCGGGCCGTCGTCCTCGAGACGGACGAGTGTTCCCGCATCCCCGGGCACCGCAAAGTCATTCCGCAGCTGCCAGGCGGCCGCGCCCTCGAGATCGAGGACGAACTCCTGCGCCGCCGCAGGAGTCGTCAGGAGAAATGCGAGAAGGAGAAGAAGGAGAGCGAGTCTGTTCATGTCCCCCAGAGCCTATGCGGGTTTCAGGCACGGTTTGGACGAATTTGCTCGTGCAACCCACAACGAACTCTCATCGCCCGCCGACAGGGTTACGGCGTTTACGAATTCCCCGCCCCCCCTGATCCCTTCCTTCGTCGCTGTCGCTCCTCAGGACAGGCGCTCCGCTCGGGATGACATGGCCCTCGCCCGCTCTCCCTAGTCCCTAACCCCTAGCCCCTAGTCCCTGATCAATGGCTACAGCCGCAGGGGCCGGCGGCGTGGGCGTCGCCGGTCGGCGCGGAAGCCGTGGTGGGATCGCCGATCTTCTCCTCGAGGGCGACGGCCGCCGGGAAGTAGACGTTGTTCTCGAGATGGACGTGCTCGTGGGTCTTCGCTTCGAACTCGCCGAGGCGCGTGTAGAGCTGGGTGTAGCTGAAGCAGGCGTCGGCCGGAAGGGCGAACCCCTTGGTGATCTCGCGCAGCTCGGCGAGCATCGCGCCGACGGCGTCGTGCTCGAGCATCATCATCCGGACCGGATTCTTCACCGTGCCGAAGAACGGCATCGGCGCCGGGCCGCCACTGGTCTGAACGCGATCGAGCTCGTCCACGTAGGGGAAGAGGACCTGCTCCTCTTTCAGCATGTGCGGGCGCATGTCGTTGGCGAGCCCCTGAATCAGCTGGTGGACCCGAACGACCTCCGGATGGTTCTGCCCATGGACCCGGTCGACCTTCTCGGACAGTGCGAGCAGCGTCTCGAGCTCCTCACGCGTGTAGACGTGGTAGGTATCCACGATGAAGCGGCTGATCGCCTGGAGCGACTCGGCCGACCAGTCGCGGTCGATCTTCGACGGAACCGAAGCCGATGCCGCCAGATCCAGCTCGAAATCCTCGATCGAGCGGCCGCTCGCGGCCACCGCTTTTTCCATCGTCATCTTCCCGCCACAGCAATAATCGATTCCCCACTTCTCGAATACCCGGATCGCAGCCGGAATCTCCGTTGCGACCTCTCCGACAGTACGTCCCGACAGATTCATCATCGTTGTGCTCATGTGTTTCCTCCCGTGTTGTGGAAACCATGTTCATCGATCACAGGGGTTTCCGTAATGACGAATGTCATACGGGAGGGGCGAGGGGCGAGGGGCGAGAACGGTAGGGACCGCTTGCGGCGGTCCGGTGACGCGGAGCGGCACGTGGGCGGGGTGGGACGAAACGTCGCCTTTGGCGACCGGACCGGCGCAGCCGCTCCCTACGGGTCCGGTCCGGGGAGCGGCACGTGCGCGGGGTGGGACGAGACGTCGCCTTTGGCGACCGGACCGGCGCAGCCGGTCCCTACGGTCCCCGCTCGCCGACGAGGTCGTCGCCCGCGAACTGGATCTCGAAGCCGGCGCCGAGGTGGTACGCAGCAAGCAAAGTTCGAGCGCAGCCTCTGGATTTTTCATGGCGGAACGGTTGCCAGAGCCGCGGCGACCTGTTCAGTCCGCCGAAGGATTACCGCTTCGAAAGTCAGTAACCCGTCGAGACGCAGCTTCCAGCTGACTTCTCAGTGGGGCTGTTGTCGTCCAGGTGCCTGTGCCGGCGGGGCTTCTGGACTCTCATCCCTCCAGCCGGGTGGTGGCTCGAGATTGCCGATAGAAAGCTCACGGATCGAAAGATCTACCGCTCCTTACGAGATAGTCAGGAACGAGGTCCAATGCATCAGGAAATTGGAGTATCGCGAATAACACGCAGTGATGAAACTCGGGGCCTGGATAGGCCGGCCGAGAGATCAGGTTCCAGCCGGACTGTTCGTGACCTGTTGTGGGTGGCACTCGCAGCCGGATTTTTTTTCTTCGTAGCTCTCGGTGCTCGCGACCTGTGGAATCCGAACGAGCCGATCTATGGACGCGCGGTCGTCGAGATGGCGGAGCGCGGCGATTGGACCACGCCGACGGTGAATGGGCGGGTTTTTGCGGAAAAGCCGATCCTCTATTTCTGGCTGGCCCGCACTGCTTCACTCGCGGTCGGAGAGATCAGCGAGCTCAGTCTCCGGATCCCTTCAGCCATTGCCGGTGTAGCGAGCGTTCTGCTGACGTATCTTCTCGTTCTACAGTATGCCGGCCGCCGAAGGGCGCTCATCGCTGCGGCTCTGTTTGCGACCTCTTACCAGGTGTTCTGGGCGGCTCGTTCGGTACAGATGGACATTCTGGTGCTCGCCACGACGCTCGGCGCTCTGCTTCCGCTGACGCGAATGCTGGACTTCGGAATGCGTCCATCGAGAGCGTGGCTCCTGGCGGGAACCGCGGCAGGCATCGGGTTCGTCGCAAAAGGGCCGGTGACGTGGATTCTGCCGGGGCTGGTGATCCTGTCCTACGCGTTGTCACAACGCAAGCTCCATCTTCTTTGGAGCCGGTGGATCGCGGCAGGTGCGGTCGTCGCAATCGTGATCGCCTCCCCCTGGTACCTGGCGTTATGGCTGAGTAATGAAACCGCGTTCCTGCACGAGGTGCTCATTCGCCAGAATTTCAACAGATTCGTGAGTGCGTGGGATCATCAGAGGCCGTGGTGGTATTACATCACTAATCTCTGGACCGACTACGCGCCGTGGTCGTTGCTCTTACCGGCGGCGTTGCTGGGTCGATCCCGGTCAGAGCGAGAGCGTCGTCTCGAGCAACTGAGCTGGATCTGGATCGGCGCGATCGTCGTTTTCTTTTCTCTCGCGGACGGCAAACGATCGCCGTACATTCTTCCCATCGCTCCGGCCGTGGCGGCATTGGCGGCGTCGGTGTTCGACCGCTGGAGCACGCGAGCATTGGTGCCGCGCGCGCGCATCGCTGCGAGCGCGGCAATCGTGCTGATGATCGCAGCGCTGCTGGGCGGCGGAATCTACGGCATGTTCTTCGACACCGGAGCTCCGCAGGCGTTGCAAGGGGAAGTCTTCCTGCTCGGCATCTTTTTATTCGTCGCGGGTGGCTCTCTGCTGGTCTGGCTGGCTTCTCATCGGGATTCGCGCCGGTTCGCTCCGACGGCGCTACTCTTGGTGGTCGTCGCGTCCTATGTGGTCACTGTTACTCAAGTACTTCCGGCTGCCGATTCGGTCAAGTCCGCCAGGGGTTTTTCTGCTGCTATGGCTGAGACAGTGGATGCGACAGACGGAACCGTCGCATCGTACGGGCTCTGGAGCTGGCGGGCGGAATATGCGTTCTATGGGCGGCGAATCATCCCGAGCCTGAGAGAGTCGGAGCTGCTCTCATTCTGGCGCAAGCATCCCCGCCCCTACGTGGTGGTGGAGAAACCAGACCGTGACCGGGTCAGAACCCTCCTCCCGGATGCGGCTCTGATCCTGACCGAGAAGATTGGGAGCCGAGAGGCGTTCCTGTTCGGGAAACCTCCGCGCGAGGCTGGCTCAGCGCCGGGCCACTGACGCGGCGGCAAGACGACAAAAGGATCGAGATGGCGGACGCCCCATTTCTTTCAGCTCTCCAGCCTCCGCGACGAGGCGATTTCAGCTGCACGATGGATCGGCGGCAGAGGAAAAGATCCTCTGCCACGGATCCTCCCTACCGGCCGCCGAACAAGTCTTCGCCCGAAAACTGGATCTCGAAGCCGACGCCGATGTGGTAGGCGGCCTCGCGCTCCATCAGGAGGTTGTCTCGCGGCCAGGTCACGCCGGTGAGGATCTCGCCGAAGAACCACTCGCGAAGCATCCGCCGTCGATAGGTGATGCGCGTGCCGTAGTCCTCGATCGGCACTTCTTTTCCGGTCTCGCCGTTGATCCCGACGTACCACGCGACCGCGCTGTTCGCGGAAAATCCGCGATAGAGCGTGATGCCTGAGTTCCAGTCTCCACCCTCGGTTTCGTCGTCGAACACGAGATTGCCGGTCACGCGAGCCAGCGTTTTCCAGCCGAGCGGACGCTCGTAGTCGACACGCGTGGCGGAGCCGACTCCCTTCCGGTCGCTCCAGTAAAGGGTCTGACGCGCGCGGAGAAGGTTGTCGTCCCCGACGAGCCAGTAGCGCCTGTAGCGGGTCCTCAGGAAGGGGTCGATGCTCGAATCGACGTCGACGCCGACATCGAAGTCGAGGGAGCTGCGGTCGTTGCTCACCGGGCGGTAGCCGAGACCGAGGAGCCACTCCTCTCCCCCTTCCCGCTCGAAGAAGGTCGGGAGGAAGTCGAGGTTTCCTTCGTCACCGGTGATGAAGTCGTCCCGGTCTTCACGGCCGAGGAATGCGTTGACCCGGTGATCGAGGTTCGGGAAGTCGACGTTGACGCGCAGCCTTCCGTCGAGCTCGAACCCCTCGTGCTCGTCCCACACGATCTGCGCTCCCGCCCGACCGTGGGTTCGCCGCGCCTCTTCGTCGAATCGCTGGCTTCCGAAAAAGCCGTCGAAGCCGGCGGCCGCTTCGCACACCGTCTCGAAGATCTCCCGTCGGAACTGATCGAGGCGTGCTTCGTCGTCGGGACTCCGCACTTCGCAAGGATTCGGGAGGCGATCTTTAGCAGCTGGGATCTCGGCCTGGGGCTCCGGGACGACGGCGTCATCGACTGCCGGATTTTCCGGTGCCTCCTCCGGCTCTTCGAAGGGTTGCTCCCCGCCGGGCTGTTCGAGGTGTTGCTCTCCGAAATCAGGGGAAGGATCGTCCGGAACCGGGTCGGGCTCGGCCGGAACCACGTCCGCGGGAAGAGGATCCGGCGGGGGCGGCTCGGGCGTCGTCTCCTGCTCTTCCGGCGGCGGCGGGGGTTCCTGCGCGGCGGCAGGCTGAGAGAGGGCGAGCCCCAGTCCCAATGCGAGAAGAAGCGTCCACAACAAGGTCAATGGGCGGCGTGAGAGAGGGTTCTGCTGAGAGTGGATCATGGGAACCGGGAACGGATCCCCTGTCGAGGGGATCTCCTGCCTTTTCCCTGCACCCGTGGAAGATTGATGCCATAGCGGCGAAAACGCTGACCCGGCCGCATTTCGTCTCATTTCCTTCCACATCTCCACATCCCTCGTTTCGCGTTCTTCGCCTGCCGCTCGGCCTGGCGGAACCGCTCGCGATCGGGGTGAACCGCCTTCCGGAACAGCTCGGCGTGCCCGTGCTGAAGCAGCCATTCATTGAGGCTCATCCGGTCAAGTGCGGCCATCCCATCCGGGGCCTTTTCGAGGTGAACGATCGCGAGAGTCCGCCCGTAATCGTCGGTACCGCGGCGCTCGATCCGAACCCGCTTTCTCTCCACCAGGCGGCGGACCGCATCGCGCGATTCCGCGGCGCCGCACTCGGGACGCCCTCTCCCCCAGTTCATCTCAGGGGCGTCGATCCCGAGGAAGCGGATGCGCTCGGGCCCCCGCTCGCTCTCGACCGTGAGGGTGTCACCGTCGGCAATGCGCGTGACGCGGTAAGTCTCGCCGGCGGCCGCGACAGGGTCGGTGCAGGAGAGAAGGAGCAGCAGGAGGATCCAGCGCATGCGGCCATGGTGACGCGGAAAGGCTGGCGGGCGCAAGCGGGGGGGGTCGTAGGGACCGGCTGCGAGGAGTTCGGGGCAGGCGAACTGACAATCCGCGCCGACAGGGCTTCCGCGTTTTCGAATTCCCCACCCCCCCTGATCCCTCCCTTCGTCGCTATCGCTCCTCAGGGCAGGCGCTCCGCTCGGGATGACATCACCATAGCTCCCACCACTTGCGCTGGTTCACCTCGGCCGGCTCCACCCCGCGGACCGGCCAGCCGGTGAGGGCGGCGAGGGTTCGCTCTTCGCGCGACTGGCGGCGGGAGAGCTCGGCGCGGTACTCGCGCGCGGCGGGGCAATCGTCGGATCCCTTCCAGGCGTGGCGCAGGACGTAGCGCGCCTGGAAGTTGGTGCGGTCCCCGGTCTCCTGCAGGACCAGGTCGTCGGGGAAGTGCTCGCGGTCGTAGCGGACGTGGAGCCTGGTGACGAACACGTCCTGCGCTCCGCCTCGGTCGCCCGATCCGGTCCAGAAGACGCCGAGCTTGCGGAGCTCGTCGGCCGAGAGGGGATCGGCGGCGCAGGGGTCACACCACGCCATGTCCCACGCGTACTCGACGAAGACGGCCTGCATCCTCTCGCGCCGCACCTGCTCGGTGAACATCGCCTTGTAGAAGCTGCCGAAGTCGTCGCGAATCCGCACCGGCAGATCGACGTCGGAGGGAAGCCTCACGGTCCGGTAGTTGGTGGTCTCGACGCGTCCGGTTCGTGTGAGCGCGTAGACGAACAGGTCCTGTGCGCCGCGCGCATTCACGGTGCCGAGACGGATGGGAAGCATGAAGCGCGGCGATTCGTAGGCGACCTGAATCGGCCGGAGCCACTTCACGCCGAGCCGTTCCTTCTCACCGAGGTTCACCTTCGCCACGAAGAAGCGGAGGTTCTGCCGGATGTAGGAGCCGAGGACCTCGGAAGCGCCGTCGGGGATGCGGTAATCGTTCTCGCGCAGCCAGGTCTCTAGACCGCGGCTCTCCTTCGCGGAGAGGATCAGGATGTCGTACTCGGCGACTGTGTAGCTCGCCTCGATGGTGACCCCGAGACTCTTCGCGCGGGCAGCGTTCCCAGCCTGCGGCGCGGCAGTCGGAGCGATCGCCATCTCCTGACGCAGCATCGCGATCATGCAGGGATCGCTATCGTGGTACTCGACGAGTCTCGGAGCGGTGAAGGCGTCGAGATGGTCGATGACGCTCTTCTCGACGACGCGGATCTGCCCCTTCTCGAGAAAGCTCGGGACGGGGACGACGAGCGCGAACTCGCGAGGGTCACCCTGGTAATCGCTGGCCATGGTCAGGACGGTGCGGTCGCCGTCGCGCACGAGAACGACCTGCGACGACTTGTTGAAAAGACTCGCGTCCCCCTTCGCCACATAGAACCCGCAAAAGGCCTCGGCGGACATCGGGAAGACGAGAACGGCGACGAGAAGAAGGGAGAGGGCTGGACGGAACATCGGTGCCTCCTTGGAATGAGAGGTTGCGGTAGTCGAGGAGACGGGCGCGTTCCAGTGGAAGCGCCCGGCCGGAAGAAAGCGGTCGATCAGCGGGACGAACGGCGACGAGGCGGCGAGTGACCAGAGGAGGCCGTTCGTGCGGAACAGGCCGTACTGGATCCAGAACCCGCCGAGCGCGACGACCGTCGCGAAAACGATTCGGCCGAGGCGTGAGTCGGGCGTGGTTTTCGGGTCGGAGATCATGAAGAACGCGAAGATGAGCATGGCGCCGTTCTCGAGCCGATGGAGCGGGATCGAGAGCGGATCGCCGAGCCAGAGAGCGCGCACGAGCTGCAGCGCCGTCCATGCGATGAGGAATGCGAAAGTGACGTCGCTGCGGCGCGAGCGCTGGACGACCGTCACGCCGGCGCAGGCGATGAGGAACGCGAGGACGGCTGCGCTCCCCCACTGTCCCGCCGAAACCCAGACGCGATCGGTCGCGGCGAGCAGGACGACCATGGCGAAGTTGGTCGGGTTGAAGATGTGCTTGCCGCGCCACCGGATGACGAACTTACTGGTGATCGCGATTACGACGCCGAGAAGAATCAGCCAGAGCGCATTGCTGCGAAGCAGGAAGCAGAGGCCGAGCCCGGAGATGAGCGCGCTCTTCCACTCGAATACGGGAAGGCGCGCCAGATGCGAGCAGGCCAGCTGCGTGAGGATCGCGGTGGCGAGGATCGCGGCGAAGCGGAAAGGAGACGCGCCGAAGCCGAGAACCGTCGTCCCCCAAAGGAGGAGCGAAGAGAGGGAGGCAATCTGCCACCACCGTGGATCGATCTGCTGCATGGGGGGTTGGACACGCGGGGCGGCGAAATGGAAACCGGAAGGCGTAGGGACCGCCTGCGGCGGTCCGGTCCCGCGCAGCGGGACGCTTCCGCGCAAGGCTCACGAATCGCGATAGGCCAGCGTCTCCGATCCCCCCTCACCGTCGCTTCGCGACCGGACCGGCGCAGCCGGTCCCTACGGGGCGCTACCGCGCTCGGATTCTTACGGCGTCCCTCCGGCCGGCGTCGTCCTGGACTGAGATCGTCAGCTCGCCGGGGCGGAGGGGGAGGTCGACGGTGTCGTTCGAGGAGGCGCGGCGCAACGGGACGCCGTTGACGCTCCAGGTGAGGTTGCGGCGCGGACCTGAGATCGCCGCGCGGAGCGCGACGGTCTGACGCTCGGTCCGAAGCGTGGGATCGATGAGGTAGACCGCGCCTTCCGCGGGATGAACGATCGTCAGCCCGCGCTTCGATTCGGAGGCGCGCGCGATTGTAGCGGGGGGAAGCCCATCGCGATTCGGACGATGCACCGCAGCCCAGGCGCTGAGCTCAGCGGGCCAGTCCACCGCCGCCACCTGCGCCGAGCTTCCATCCGCCCGCGAGCGGACGATGCGTCGATGCCAGTTGCACGTCTTCGACGGCTCGCCCTCCATCCATTCGCTTCCGACGGTCGGGCATGCGAACGAGGGCGCCATCCCCGACAGCAGGCAGATCCGCCGCCGGGCGAGCGAGGCAGGCGGCTCGAACTCCGACGGCTCGTCGCCGGCGATTCGCTCGTGCGCCGCGAGCATCACGTCGTGAAAAACCGGCGCCGCACCGGTCACTCCGCTCGAAGTGCGCAGCTCCGTCCGGTCGAAGTTTCCCACCCACACTCCCACGGTGACTTCCGGCGTGAAGCCGATAGTCCAGTTGTCGCGGTACGACTGTGAGGTGCCGGTCTTGACAGCCGCCGGGAACGGGAGCTCGAGGCTCCCTCCGCGGCCGAATGCGAACGCGCGTGCGCGATCGTCGTCGAGAATGTCGGCAACGAGGAAAGCAGCTTCCGGGGAAACGACACGCCGCGGCGCCGACTGCGACGCCACCACCCTCTCGCCGTCGACCTCGAGAAGAGCCCGCGGTTCGATGGCGACTCCGCCACGGGCGAGCATCGCGTAGGCGGCGATGAGCTCCGAGAGGCGCACCTCCCCTCCTCCGAGAACCGCTCCGAGGCCGTACCACTCGCCCGAGCGATCGAGGGTGGAGATGCCGGCCGCGCGGAGGACGCCGAGGAGCGCGGGGACTCCGATCTCCGAGACGACGCGTACGGCAGGAACGTTGAGGGAGCCGGCGAGCGCGGAGCGCGCGAGCATCGGGCCGCGGAAGACGCCGTCGTAGTTGCGCGGAACGTAGACGATCCCCTCTTCCGCCGTAGGAAAGCTCGACTCGACATCGAGCAGCAGCGAGGCGGCGCCGTAACCGCGATCGAACGCGGCCGCGTAGGCGAATGGCTTGAGCGCCGATCCCGGCTGCCGCGGGGCGAGGACCCCGTCGATCGCCCCGCCGTTCTCCGCATCGAAATAGTCGCCCGACCCTTCCCACGCGAGCCAGTCACCGCTCCGGTTGTCGAGCACGGCGACGGCGATGTTCGCCGCTCCGGTATTGCGCAGACGCTCGGTGTGCGCCTCGATGATCCCGCGGACCTCGCGCTGCAGCCCCGCGTCGATCGTCGTCCGTACGACCTTCTTCCCGCGCGACTTGTTCTGGATGCGCGTCACCAAGTGCGGCGCAACGAGCTCGCTATCACGCCCGAGAATCGTCAGCGGTTCGGCGCGCGCGTGCTTTTCGGTTCTTTCGTCGATCGCCCCGGTCGCTGCCATCCTTCGAAGCACTTCGCGCTGACGCGTCCGCGCTCTTTCGGGATGTCTCCGCGGATCGAGCGCGGTCGGCCGCCGCGGAAGACCGGCGAGCAGCGCCATCTGCGCCGCGCTCAGCCGCTCCGGCTCGAGACCGAAGTAGCCGAGGCTCGCGCGGCGGAGTCCGGTCATCTGGTTTCCGAAGGGAGCGAGGTTCAGATACAGCGCGACGATCTCGCGCTTCTCGAGTTTCTGCTCGAGCCTGAGCGCCACAACGGTCTCGCGCAACTTCCGTCGCACTCTTCCCGCTCCTTCGTCATGCGGGAGCAGGAGCTTCACCGTCTGCTGCGAGATCGTCGAGCCTCCCTCGACGATCCTCCTCGCCTGCAGATTCGCCACGGCGGCGCGCCCGATCGCGACCGGATCGACTCCGAGATGAGCGAAGAACCGATGATCCTCGGCCGCGACGATCGCCGCGATCGCCGCCTCCGGCATCTCATCCGCCGCCAGCCAGTCGGAGCGCGTCCCGGTCGTGGACAATCCCTCGAACAGGACCTCGCCGTTGCGGTCGAGGATCGTGGTCGAGGTGAATCGCTGCGGATCGAGGAGCCCCTCCGGCAACGGGCCGAGCCGCGCCCATGCGACGAGGAGCGCGAAGCACCCGCCGATCGCAAGGAGCCCGAGGCCGACGCCCCGCTTGCGCAGCACTTCGCCGAGTCTCATTGCGGCTCCTCGTCGATCGTGAGCGTCGCCACTCCGGTCCTGCCGAAGTTCTCGGGGCGGTACATCTCTTCCGCCCTCGTCGGCGCGGCGAAGAAGACGCCTCCCGTCATCGCGCGAACGAGATACGAGAAGACGTGCTCTCCTTCGCCGAGACGGGTCGCGAAGAGGTCGACGCGGTCGTCGCGCTTCTCGACGTGATCGAACCCGCCGCGCTCGTACCAGTCGAGCCAGTTCTCGGATCCCTGGGCCGTCGCGTCTTCCGCGAGATCGGACGCCGTCGTGCGGAACCAGGCGTCGACCGGCTCGAGCCCTGCGGGAAGCGGATCGGAGACCGCCACCCAGATGCGCTCCTTCGGAACGCGGATGCGCAGCGTCACTCGGATCAGGTCCCCGGCGGTGAATCCTTCCCCTGCCGGCGTGGAGTCGTCGCGTTCGTACGTCCTTTCGATCTGGAAGCCGCGATCGAGAGCCTCGAGCGACGCGAGCGGTCGCGCGTAGCGGAGATGGATGCCGTAGTTGAGCGTGCCGGTTCCTTCCCTATCGAATGTAAGCGGCGCTTCCACACCGCGCAGCGCGAGAAGCTCGCGCATCGGAATGAGGGTCTGCTTCACGTCGACCGAGCGGCCGCGGAACTCGCCCGTTGCAACCTGATCGTCCGCGAGCGTCGCCGTCGCGGCGAAGTCGGGCGTTTCGCTCTCGTACTTCTGCGCCCACGCGATCAGCGCTTCCATCGCCCAGGCGTTCTCCTGCGTGCTTCCCCATCGCCCGTCCTGGCGCGCTTCCATCAGCCAGCGCACCATGCTGCGGGTCAGCCTCTCGTCCTCGCCGCTCGCGGTGAGGCTGCGAAGGACGATCGCGGTGGTCCGGACGTTCGAGCTCCAGAGAAACTCGAGGATCGGGTCCTGCAGCTCCTGAACGTGCGACGCGCCCCCCTCCTCGAGGATTGCGTTGCGCATGCGCCGGCGCAGCTCGACCGCCAGTGCTCCCGAGCCTTCGTTCCGCATGAGCAGCGCGTCATGCAGCCACGCCAGCGCGAAGATCGGCGCGCGATCCAGCGTCTTGCGCATCCTCTGAATGTGCGGCGCGACGTCGACTCCGCCGGCCGCGAGCTCGCGGATCGCGAACGCCTGCCACGCGGAATGCTGCAGCACCCACCCCTCCCCCGTCTCCTCCCCGTCGGCGAGAGAGAACTGGAGGAACGAGTACGCGCGGTCGAGCATCTCCTGGCGCGGCTCGTATCCGAGCTCGCGCGCGAGATGCAGCACGTGCAGCATCCATGCGCTCACGTAGGGGGAGCTGAAACTGCATGCACCCTTCCAGAAGGCGAACGCGCCCGAGTCGCACTGGAACTGCTCGAGCTCGGCGATGGTCGCTTCGATCCTTGAACGGTCGACGTCCAGCGCGGCGACGTCGAACAGCTCCGAGAGCTCCGCCGCGGTGATCATGGCGAAGAGCGCCGATGCTCTCTGCTCGGCGCATCCATACGGATAGTCGATGAGGTAAGCCGCGCCTTCACCGAGACCGACGAGCGCCGTCGAGGCGAGATCGATCCGGAGCGCGCCGAAATCGGGAAGCGCATCGGGCGAAATTCGAAGAACTTCACTCCCTCCCGGCGGGACGGTTCCGTACGCCGCGTCCGCTTCCGGCGAAACCGGGAGCAGCACTGGAATGGTGTCGCGGAACGAGTCGATCTCTCCTGCGAGTCGCACGGTCATCTCGACCCGCGCCACGCCGGGAGCCTTCGCGACCCCGAGGAATCGCACCGCCTCGGCTCCGTTCGGCGCCAGATCGACGCGCCGTCCCGTGCCTCCGCGGAAATCGAGGATCTCGGGATCGAGGCTCTTGATCGTCACCGTCGCCCGCCCGCCGCGGGTGAGCTGGTTGTTGGCCACCGCTCCGAAACGCGCCTGGTCACCGACGGTGAGGAACCGCGGGAACGCGGCACGCAGCAGCACGGGCTTGTTCGTCCGGATCTCGGTCTCTCCCGATCCGAAGCGCGAATGCTTGTCGGCGGCGACCGCCATTACGCGCCACGTCGTGAGCGTATCGGGCATCGCCACCTCGGCGCTCGCAACGCCGTCAGCCCCCGTCTCCAGCGATCCGAGCCAGAACGCGAGCGGACGGAAGTCGCTTCGCATCGCGTCTCCTCCGAGGGCCGCTCCGCCGCCGCCTCCTTCACCGGAGCCCTTCGGCGTCAGCGCGCGGCGCGCGATGATCTTCTGCCTCGAGTCCGCGGTGATCACGCGCAGCGCTTCCTCGCGCCATACCGCGCTCGCCACTTCGGGCGTCTCATATCCCGTAAGCGACAGCACGCCGTAGTCCACGGCCCACAGCGTCACCTCGGCATCGGACGGACTTCCTGCCGCGTCGCGCACGCCGACTTCGATCGTCGTCGACGCGCCGGGGCGAAGCTCTTTCACCGCGGGACGGACGTCGACGTCGAGCCGCTTCGCTGCGTCCTCGACCTTCAGCTCCGCGTAACCGATCCTGAACGACGGCTTGCCCGGATCCGAGCCTCCCTCGTCGATCGCCGCCTCGCTCCTTCCCTTGACGAGAACCACGGAGACGAAGACGTTCGGGATGTGCTCTTCAGTGATCGGAACTTCGATCGCCTGTTGTGTCGATTCGAGCTGGAAGGTACGGTGCGAGCGGATTCCCTCCCGCTCGACCGTCATCAGCACCGCCGCGCTCTCCCAGGGAGACTTGATGAGTAGCCGGGCGGTCTCACCCGGCTCGTAGCGATTCTTCTCCGGAAGAAGCTCGATGCGGTTGTGATCGAAGCGCTCCCACGCGGTGTATCCATCGCCCGCGGCGTAGAAGGAGAAGCAACTCGTCGCGCTCCTTCCGCTTGCGTCGGTCGCCGTCGCGATCAGGCGGAACAGCCCGCCCGAAGGAACTGCGGTGTTGAACGGCACGGGCGTGGTTCCCGTCGTCACGGTCCACTCACCCGCAGGCACTTCGCGGCGCTCGGTTTCCCAGGTGTAGAAACCGTTCCCTTCGGCGCGCCGGACCGAGTGCCACTGGATCTGCACGAGCGAAAGCTTCACCTCGACGCCCGAGACGATCTCTCCAGCCGGCGTCGCGGTTACGACCTCCGTCTGCAGCGACGAGCCGCTCGCCAGGAACGTCTCGTTCTGCAGGATGCCGACGTAGAAGTCCGCTGGATGAACGACCATGCTGGTACGGTTCGCGATGCTCTGACGGGAGACGTCCGTCACCTCGGCTTCGAGCTGATAGCGGCGCGCGATGCCGGCCTTCATATCCGTTTCGAGGTCGAGCACCAGCGACCCCTCCGAATCGAGAGCCGTCTCGTTCTCCTCGACGAGCGTCTCGCCCCCGAAGCGCTCCTGGAGGCCGCACTGATCGGTCCAGACGAAGCGCCGCGCCGGGAAGAGGTTCTCGAGCGTATCCGGCGTCTCCCATGCCGGGCGCCACGTGTAGCGCCAGCGGACCGGCAGGCCGCCCATGGTGCCGCCAAAGAGGTAGCGCGAATCGATCGCGCCCTGGAGCTGCGATCCGGCAACCGGAGTCGGAGCACCGAGGTCGACGTCGACTCGGAACTCGGGGCGACGGTACGCGGCGACCAGGAACTCGCCGACGACCGGCTGGTCCTTCGTCACGCTGGCGCGGAGCATCCAATTCCCGAAAGCCGCATTGGCGGGAACCTTCCACGACCACTCGGCCGAGCTCCACTCGTTGAGCGTCGCTTCCGCCGTCACAATCGTGTCGCTTCGGGGATTGAGAAGCTCGATGGTGACCGGAGTTCCGGCCGGGTAGAGCGCGATCGATTCTCCTTCGTCCTTCCGGAGAATCAGCTTCGTCTGAACGGTCTCACCGGGACGGTAGACGCCGCGGTCGGTGAAGAAGACGCCCCTCGCTTCATCCACGATCGGCTCGGCATCGAAGCTGATCCCGAACATCCATGGAAGGATGTTCTGGTGCCAGTTGGAGCCGACGTACGCGAGGTCCCCGTCCTTTTCGGCGATGGCGATGAACTCGGTGTCCCACCAGTGATTGCGGATTCCGAGTCCGGGGATGAGAGCGATGCCGTCCGCTTCGCTCGTCGCGCGGCCACGCACTTCGTTCTTGCGGTCGCGAATCTCGACGGAGGCATCTGCGACGGGCGAGCCGTCCGAGAGACGCGTCACCCAGACGAGCATTCCAATGGGGCTCTGCTTGAGCGTCAGCCCCAGGTCGGTGGCCTGCACGATGGTCGAAACGGGTTGCGGCTTGCCGCTTCCGTCCGTCCTCAGCTCCGCGCGGGGGATCGTCTTCCCGTCACGAATCGCGGCCCGGAATAGACCCCGGTTCGAGGCACCGAGAATCGAGCTGGCGTCGACGCCGTAGGACTGCAGTTGATCGGGGACGGGGCGGAGCTCCCTCAATGTGGGGGTTCCCGGAGGCGCGGCGCGGAAATTGGATTTCTCTGCCGCAACCAATGCCGGCATCAGCTCATCCTTCGATAAAGGCTGGAGCCACTGCTCCACCGTGCGAAGGTTCCGGGCCCAGAACGGAACGAGCGGGCCACCGTCCGACTCCCACACGCCGTGTCCTTCTCCGAAGCTGGAGAAGGCGAGGCGGTGCCAGTACTCGAGATCCGCGCCCCACGTGTAGCCGAGCTCCACGCCGGAGGTCGAGCGCAAGCTCTTGTCGATGATGACGCGATAGGTGTGCGCGGGCTCGATGCGGTAGCCGAGATCCTCGAGCCCGATGAGCCGCGTGTCGTACCAGGATCCCGATTCGTCGCGGCGTTTGTCCACGGGCGCGAGAAGAACCGGCTTCGACGGGTTGGTGACGTCGGTGACCCGGATCTTCGCCGCGAGCTCCTCGAGCGCGACGTCCTCGGTGAACTCAATCGGATGGCGCCAGTCCGGATTGCATTTCGCGACGCAGGTCGCGCGCGCTACGAAGAAGCCGGGGCCGAGCATCGCGACGAAATCCTGCTGCGCCCCCGGCGTCGCGGGACCGCCCGGCGAAGGCGCTTTCGCGTCGATCGAGATCTTCACCCAGGCACCGGGCGGGAGGCCGGGCTGAGTCTCGATCACCAGGTCGTTCGGACCGGTGCGCAGTCGCGACTGATCCCAGGACTCCGGGATGAAGCCCATCACCTTGCGCGACGAACGCGCCTGCTCTTCGACCTCGGCCTTCTTCGCCTCGAAGTCACGGATGGCCGAGGGATCGGCGGTGGTCGCCACCGCGGCGGGTGGCCGGATGTTGCCGAACTGCGGCTCGTGGGGCTCGAGCGCAAGCTTCACGTGAGGGAGGAGCTTCTCCGCGTCGATCGGCTGATTGAAACGGAGCGCGAAGACGACCGCGCCGTTCGGCTTCTCGTACCACGTCGTCCTTTCGAGGCGGACGGCCGGCGTGGTGAAGCTGAAGGTGAAGGGCGCAGCGAGACGGCTTCCGTGAATCGACGTCGCTTCGGCGCCGACGCGGACGCGGTAGGGAGTGGCGTAACGAAGCTCCCCTTCGGCCGGGCGGAAGATCAGAGTCGAGGTCCCCGACCATCGCAGCTCCCCTTCCGGCCGCGGCTCGATCCGGAACCAGGGCGCCTCGGCGGCTCCAGCCAGCGATCCCACCGCCACCATCGGCTCCGAGAACGTCACCCGGATCTCGTTCGCTTCTTCGAGCGTCCTCGTCTCCCCCTCGGGGCCATGACCGACAACGCGCAACTGCGCGGATGCGAGCAGGGGAAAGAGAAGAGTGGTGAAGAGAACGAGAAGGATTCGCTGCCGCATGCCGAGCCCCCGTTATGTGATGGACGTCCATCCTACGTCATCCCGAGAAGGGGAAGCACGGCGGACCCGTAGGGACCGGCCGCGCCGGTCCGGTCCCGCAGAGCGGGACGGTGAGGGAGGGCGCGCGATGCAAGATGACGGTGTTCGGGCTGTCCACGAAATGGACCCGAGCGGGTCATTAGAAGGAAGTGCCTCGAAAGCGGGTCACAAGCGCGAGTTAAGCGCCCACCACCAGGTACTCGGCGACCGATAGCGATTCTGGAATGGGCAGCCCGTCCTCGCGAAGCCCCTCGATATGCAGCTGGATTGCTTCGTACATGTTTCTCTCGGTCTCTTCACGAGTCTCACCGGTTGCAATGCACCCGGGCAGGTCGGGCGAATAAGCGGAAAAGTTGTTGCCGGCGTTCTCGATGACGACGAGGAATCGATGCATGTTCATTTGAGGCCCGCCTGTTTGAGAATGCTAACAACGTTCCCGGTGCGAGATCGTCGCCAGGCTTGCCTGAGATCGTCACCCGCCCGGGCTTATCCTGGTGCTTAAACTGCCGGTGACCGCCCTTCGATTTCACCTGGAACCAGCCATCTCGCTCAATCAGCCGGATCGCCTCCCGAACCTTTGTCGGCACGTGCGAAGTGTACGCTTTTGCTCACAACCTCGCCCGCCTCAATCTCAGCGCGTTCGCGATGACCGAGACGGAGCTGAAGCTCATGGCGGCGGCGGCGATGATGGGGCTGAGGAGGATGCCGAAGAACGGGTAAAGGACGCCGGCGGCGATCGGGACTCCGAGGGCGTTGTAGCCGAAGGCCCAGAAGAGGTTCTGCCGGATGTTGCGCATCGTGGCGCGGCTGAGGCGCCGCGCGCGAGCGATTCCCCGCAGGTCACCTTTGACGAGAGTCACTCCGGCGCTCTCCATCGCGACGTCGGTACCCGTCCCCATGGCGATGCCGACTTCGGCCTGCGCGAGCGCGGGCGCGTCGTTCACCCCGTCGCCCGCCATCGCCACGAAGCGCCCCTTTTTCTGGAGCTCCTTGACCGCGTCCGCTTTCTCATTGGGAAGCACCTCGGCGACGACATCGTCGATCCCGAGTTTTCTCGCGACCGCCTCGGCCGTGGTCCGGCTGTCGCCAGTGAGCATCACGATCGCGATCCCCTCGGCGTGAATGCTCTCGATTGCCTCCCTGGTGGACTCCTTGATCGGATCGGCGACGCCGAGAATCCCGGCGGGCTTGCCGTCGATGACCACGAACATCACCGTCTGCCCCTCCGCGCGAAGGCGCTCGGCCTCATCGTCGAGCGGAGTGCTGCGGATCTGCATCCCTTCGAGAAGGGCGCGATTTCCGAGGGCGACGCGCCGGCCGTTCGCCGCGCCTTCGACCCCTTTCCCGGTGATCGACTCGAAGCGCTCTGCGCGTGGGATCTCGATGCCCCGCTCTTCGGCGCCGCCGACGATGGCGTCGGCCAGCGGATGCTCGCTCGCTCTTTCGATGGACGCCGCGAGCGAGAGCATCTCCTTTTCATCGAACCCGGCGGCTGCCGTTACCGAGACGAGCTTCGGCTTTCCTTCGGTCAGCGTTCCGGTCTTATCGACCACCAGAGTGTCGACTTTCCGCAGCGTCTCGATCGCCTCGGCGTTCCGGAAGAGAACCCCCTTCTCCGCGCCCTTCCCCGAGGCGACCATGATCGACATCGGAGTGGCCAGGCCGAGGGCGCAGGGGCAGGCGATGATCAGGACTGCGACCGCGTTGACCAGCGCGTAGGCCATCCGCGGCTCGGGACCGACGAGTGCCCAGACGATGAAGGTGAGGATCGAGATCAGGACGACCGCCGGTACGAACCATCCCGCGACCTGGTCGGCGAGGCGCTGGATCGGCGCGCGGCTGCGCTGCGCCTCCGAGACCATCTTCACGATCTGCGCGAGCAGCGTCTCCGAGCCGACCTTCTCGGCCTTGACGATCAGACCGCCGCGCCCGTTCACGGTCGCGCCGATCACACGGTCACCGGCCGTCTTCTCTACCGGGATCGACTCGCCGGTCACCATCGACTCATCGACGCTGCTCGATCCTTCCTCCACGAGCCCGTCGACCGGAATCTTCTCGCCGGGCCGCACGCGCAAGAGATTTCCGGGCTCGACGAGCTCGAGGAGTACGTCTTTCTCCGAGCCGTCCGCTTCGATCCGGCGCGCCGTCTTGGGAGCGAGGCCGAGGAGCGCGCGGATCGCCGCCCCGGTCTGGCTGCGCGCCTTCAGCTCCATCACCTGCCCGAGCAGGACGAGCGTCACGATTACAGCAGCCGCTTCGAAATAGACGCCGACCTTGCCGTGCATGGCCCGGAACTCCGGTGGAAAGATCTGCGGCGCGAGCGTCGCGACGACGCTGTAGATGTAGGCCACGCCGGTACCGAGCCCGATCAGGGTGAACATGTTCAAACTTCGATTGACCACTGAATTCCAGGCGCGTACGAAGAACGGCCAGCCGCCCCAGAGAACCACGGGCGTCGCCAGCGCGAGCTCGAGCCAGTTCGTCCAGGGAGCGTGCAGGATCCTTTCGCCCCAGGCGAAGGGAAGATGCGCGCCCATCGCGATGACCACGAGCGGCAGCGTCAGGATCGCGCTGACGATGAACCGCCGCTGCATGTCGACGAGCTCGGGATTGGCCGTCTCCTCGGCGGTGATGGTCCGCGGCTCGAGCGCCATCCCGCAGATCGGGCAGCTTCCCGGCTCGTCGCGAACGATCTCCGGATGCATCGGGCAGGTCCACTCGACCCGGCTCGCCGGCGCGGTGGCCATGTCAGGCTCGAGCGCCATCCCGCACTTCGGGCACGCGCCCGGGCGATCCGACTCGACCTCCGGGTCCATCGGGCAGATCCATTTGGTTCCCTTCGGGACGGGGGGCGAGGGGCGAGGGGCGAGGGGCGAGGGGGGAGAGGAGTACTTCTCAGGATCGGCGTCGAACTTCGCCCTGCAACCGGCGCTGCAAAAATAGATCGTGCGGCCGCCGTGCTCGCTCGAGCCGGCGGCAGTGGCCGGATCGACGGTCATGCCGCAAACCGGATCGACGTGCGGGGGGAGGGGCGAGGGATGAGGGACGAGGGACGAGCTCTCGCTCGACGAGTACCTGCCGGGATCGGCGTCGAACTTCGCTTTGCAACTGGTGCTGCAGAAATAGATGGTTTGGCCGGCGTACTCGGACGAGCCGGCGGCCTTCTCCGGATCGACCTTCATCCCGCACACCGGATCGACGTGGACCTCGCCCCTCGCCCCTCGCCCCTCGTCCCTTATCTTCGAGACGTACGTTTCCGGATCGGCGTCGAACTTTGCCTTGCAGCCGGGATTGCAGAAGTAAATCGTTTGCCCAGCGTATTCGCTGGAGCCGGCGGCAGTCGCCGGATCGACGGTCATTCCGCAGACGGGGTCAATGTGCCCCTCGCCCCTCGCCCCTCGCCCCTCACCCCTCATCTCATGGTCTTTCATCGGATTCTCCAGTTCTCAGCGTGCGTAGCGGTTGAACAAGTCGGTGAGCTCCTCGAACATCTTCTCGGAGCGTGCGGGATCGGAGGACTCGACGGCGTCGGCGACGCAGCGGCGGAGGTGGCTCTGGAGCAACATGCGAGCCGCCGAGCGGAGCGACTCCTGGACCGAGGACATCTGGACCAGGACGTCAGCGCAGTAGCGCTCCTCTTCGATCATTTTGTGGATGCCGCGGAGTTGTCCCTCGATGCGGCGCAGCCGCCCGAGGAGCTTGTCCCGGCCGGCGGGATCGAGCGAGCTCGCGTGATGGGTGCAGACTTCAGCGTGCGGTCTTGGCTTGGCCATGGTCAGGCCAATATAGGGTAGGGGGGTATAGTATGTCAAGAGTGGGTAGGACGAATAGGACGAATAGGACGTATAGGACCGCTTTGGCCCACCCCCTGTTGATCTGTTCTATAGGTCCTATTCGTCCTATTCGTCCTACCGAACTCACATCACGCGCCGACAGAGTTCCCGCGTCGCTCGGATTTCCCGCCCACCCTGATCCCTCGCTACGCTCGGGATGACATTACTGCGAAAACTTGAGCTCCCCCTCCCCGACCGTCCTCTCCCACACCGCCACCCCTGCGGCGTTGACGATGCGCATCGTCATGCGCCGCTCTCGGCGCGGGCCGGAGAACTCGAGGAGCGCGAAGTTCCGTTCCGGGAAGTAGGTTCCCGGCACCACCAGCTCGTGGCTCGTTCCCTCGCGCGCCTGGGCGACGCCCGCGGTCAATGGGCTGGTGGTCAGGTCGTAGAGCGGGTAGCCGCCCTCCACGTCGCGCTTCATCAGGATGGCGTGATGGCGATCGCCGGTCACGAACACGACGCCTTCGATGCGCGCCTCCTGAATGAAGCTCATCAGCCGCTCGTAGTCGGCGAAGTTGGGGAGGGCCTCGTCGTTCCCGGCGCGATTGAGCACCTGGCCGCCGTTCACCACGATCTTGAAAGGCGCGCTCGAGGAGACCAGCGACTCCATCAGCCACTGCAGCTGCTCTTCCCCCCACATCGTCTTTCCCGGACCCGACGGCATCTCGTTCGGCGCGCGGTGGTAGCGATCGTCCAGGAGGAAGAAGTCGACGTCGCTCCATGTGAATCTCTGGAACACGCCCGGCACGCCGGCTGCTCCTCTCGTACGTGAGGGCCAGTAGTCGTTGAAGATCTCGAGCGCGACGTCCTTCAGCCGGTAGGTGCGGTCCGAGTCGTTCGGCCCGTAGTCGTGATCGTCCCACGTCGCGTAATTCGGCGTCGACGCCAGCAGAGGCGCGAGCTCCGGCGCCCGGCGGTTGTACGCGTTCCGGTAACGCATGCCGCTCTCGCTCTCCCAGTCGCCTTCCCTGTAATAGAGGTTGTCCCCGATCCAGAGCATCAGATCGGGTTGGGCCGCCGCGATGGTGGAGAAGATCTCCATTCCGCCGCCGTAGGGATTCCCCGGGCGATCGAACGGCGGATCGTTGATGTATGCGCACGAACCCACGGCGACCCGAAAATCCGGCGGATTCGTGCGCCACTGCCACATCGCCTGCGTCGCGAAATGCGTTGAATGCGGGATCACCACCTTCGAGCCGTCGAGATAAACCTCGTATTCATACTCCGTCCCGAACGCGAGTCGCCCGAGGACGAAAGTCGCGATCAGATCCTTCTCCCTGGTCGTGGCGATGACAGGGGTCAGCCGCGCCGACTCCGGCGCGTCCGCTTTCCAGAAGCGAATCTGCGCCTCCGCGGGTCGCGTCGTCTGAAGCCAGATCGCGGTCTCGGTCATCTCGACGTAACCGACCATCGGTCCGGACGCGAGAATCGCGGTCGCCTCGTCGAGCGCAGATTGGGCTGTCACGGCGAGCGGCGCGAAAAGGAAAGGCAGAGAGAGGAGAAGAAGGAGGGGTTTCATGGCAGGGGAAGTTTATCGAATATGGAGCAGTGGCAAGGTCCTGCCATCTCGAGTCCTTCGCTCGCGCGTCGCTTCGCTCATTCAGGCGCGCCCTCCCGCCTTCACGTCGCTTCGCGACCGGACCGGCGCAGCCGGTCCCTACGTCGGCTGTGCCCCTACGCGATTCCGCGGCCGGTTGCTCCTCCGGCACGCTTGGGGTACAAAGGTTTCTTCGCACCAGTCGCTCGATAAAACGATGCCTTCGGTGGCGGAGCCACGCCGTCAACGGGGCCGTCGATGACCGGAGGTTTCTCATGCCCCGAACTGCTCGTGCAGCGCTGCTCGCCCTTCTCGGCTGCACCTCGCTCCTCTTCGCCCAGACCGACCCGCCGAAGATCGTCGTCGGCTCGCTTCCTCCCGGCCTGGTGCAGGAGAGCAACTTCCCGGGAGGCACCTCGCGCTTCACCCTGGTCAACCTCGGAGGCGGGAGCTCGGCCGTCACGCTGCGCGTGGTCGGGAACTTCATGACCGTCAGCCCCACCACCGCGACCATCGCCGCCGGACACTCGCAGGATTTCTCCATCCTCGGAAACGCACAGCCTGCGGGTCTTTACGAAAGTACGATCATCGTCGAAGGATCGGGCGTTCCGTTCGGGACTCGAATCCCCGTCCGGCTCTTCTCCGCAAACCGACCCTCGCAGCCGCCCCGCCCCCGCCCGACCGTAAGGCGCCTCGACCTCGTCACCGCCGGCAGCGGAAACGAAACCCCGCGGGGAACACTGCGCCTGACGAACGACGGGCCGGGCACCGTCCGCGGCCTCTTCTACTCCGACGTTCCGTGGATCGTCCCCGACGCAACGTTCTTCGAGTTCCCCGCCTTCGGATCGGGTGAGATCAGCTTCAGCCTCGACCCTTCCCGCCGTCCGCCTGGAACTTCCGAGGCAGGCTCGCTCACGCTCGAATATCTTCTCAGCCCTTTCGGTAAGAACGGCGACGTGCAACCGACCGGCTCCGTCGGCACCTCGAAGACGACCGTGACCGTCGTTTCCACGCTCACCCCGCCGTCGGCCGGCGGTCCCATTCCGAATCTCGGTGCGGGCGAGATTGCGCTCTTCGCTCCCGGCGTCGGCAGGATTCAGGGAAGCGTCGGACTGTATATCTCCGACCTCACGCTCACCTCGCTGATTCCCAACGTCAATACCAGCAACGTCAGCCTCTATTACACGCCGGCTTCCGGCGAGACCCGCAGCACGAATTTCGGCCAGGTATCGACGACGCTGGCCTCGCCTCTCGGCGATCTGGTCAAGGGTGTCTTCGGGATCGACGGACAGATTGGATCGCTTCAGGTGCGGGCTCCGAGCATCGAATCCCTCGGAGTGGCCGCGAGCATTTTCAACTCGAGCGATCCGACGGGCACGTTCGGCACCGCGATCCCCGTCTTCCGTTCCGACCGTTCCGCTGGTCCCGCCCAGTCGATTCTTCTGGCGGGCCTTCAGAAGACTGCGACCAGCCACACGAACCTATTCGTGCAGGAGACGAGCGGCAACGACACTACGGTGCTGATCCGCTATCTCGACGCCAACGGCGTGGAGACCGGCTCCCAGTCGGTCGCTCTCGGGCGTTTTGCGGTGACTCAGATCCAGGATCCGCTCACGACCGGCTCGGTCACCGCGACGCTCAGCCACGCCGGAGGGAACGGACGATTCGTCGCCTATGCAACGCCTGTCGACCGCACCAGCGGCGACTTCTGGGCCGTGGCCGACTGGAGCTCGACCCTCGCCTACGACCCGTCGAATCCCGTCGTCCTGCCGGTCGCAGGCGCGGCGCTCGGAGCCAACCAGACGGATTTCCGCACCGACGTGACGATCACGAATGCCGGGAACGCACCTGCCGAGGGGACGCTCCACTACTACGCCGGCGGCGCCGTGCACGCTCGGACGATCGCACTCGCCGCCGGAGAGACGAAGACCTGGGAGAACCTCACGCGCACCCTGTTCGAAGTCGAGGGAACGAGCATCGGATACCACACCTTCACGCCCGCGAACGGCGAGTTTCGCGTCACCAGCCGCAACTACAACTACGTGGCAGCGACCGGAGCGAGTTACGGGACCGCCGTTCCCGCCATGGGTCTCGATCAGGCGCTGGGGATCGGCGAGCGCGTGCGCTTCGGTGGGCTCAGTGACGCCTCGCAGGGGACGGTGGCCGAAGCGACACCCGCAACGTTCCGCACGAACGTGGGGATCGCCGAGGTTGCTGGGTCTTCGGTGAAAGTGCGCGCAACGCTGAACTACTCGATCCCGTCGTCGCTGGTGACCCAGATCGGAACCGCCTCGGCTGTCTTCGAGGTCGAGCCTCGCCAGCTCCTGTTTCTCAACCGGATCTCTCAGGCTGTTCTCGGAAACTTCCGTGGCGCGTTCGGCGATCTGCGGAATCTTCAGCTCGATCTCGAAGTGATCGAAGGGAGCGGACAAATCGTCGCCTTCACCTCGACGATCGACAACGGCACAGGCGACTCGATCCTCCGCATCGATTAACGGTGGCAGAGGATCCTTTCCTCTGCCTGCGGGCCACGAAGCCCAGCTCTGCTCCCACGTTCGCCCTTCGTAGCTCGATGCCGCGGTAAAGAACCGCGGCCACCCCGGTGGCAGAGGATCCTTTCCTCTGCCTGCGGGCCACGAAGCCCAGCTCTGCTTCCACGTTCGCCCTTCGTAGCTCGATGCCGCGGTAAGGAACCGCGGCCACCCAACTCCTCCGGCAAGGGCGTTGCACCAACCCTCCTCCTGAATCAAGGAGGAGATCATGAGACAGCGGGATCGCGGCAACGACCGGAACCGGGAAATCGACTACGAATGGGAAGGCGCGACGCCGCCCGGCGACGACGAACGCTCCGAGACGGACCGGGGCTACGACGAAGCCGCCCACCGCGGCGGGAGATTCGGCGTGAGCGAGGGACAGGGAGGAGTGTTCGGAACGACGGGGGGCGGGAGTTACGCGGGAGGATTCCAGGTGGACAACCGCCTCGGGTCGGCCCGGGGCGACTGGACCCGAGACGAGCTCGAGCAGCTCGAGTTCGCGCCGTCGACGCTCGTGTGGCGCAACGGTGCGCACGCCGGGAAAGGCCCGCGCGGGTATCGCCGATCGGCCGAGCGCATTCGTGAGGACATCCAGAACGCGCTCGAGGACGACGGATGGGTCGACGCGACCGACATCACCGTCGAGGTGGCCGGCGAGGAAGTCACGCTCTCCGGCGAGGTGGAGACGCGCCAGATGCGCCGGCGGGCGGAGGATCTCGCCGAGAATGTGAGCGGAGTCCGGCACGTCAACAACACCATCCGCGTCCGACGGCGGTAGGCGAAGCTTCCAGCTTCGCTCACAGGAACCGGAGCTTTCAGCTTCGGCTCCCCGGGGTTGCCGTCACGACCCGATCAGGTATGCTTCGATCCCTCTGAGGCGGGAAGAGTCCGCTCAGCGGCCGAACGGATGATGGAGCCATTTACCGCAGCCCCCCACCACGACGTTCTGAAGCTGATGGTTCAGATCGCCGTGCTCTTACTCGCGGCCCGCGGCCTCGGAGAGGTCGCCAAGCGGGTCGGTCAGCCGGCGGTCGTCGGAGAGATTCTCGCCGGCATTCTCCTCGGACCTTCCGTCCTGTCGAGCCTCCTCCCGGGAGTCGGTCAGTGGATCGTTCCGATCGGGCAGACCCAGGGATATCTGCTCGAGGTCATCGGCCTGATCGGCGCGATGTTCCTGATGCTGATCACGGGGCTGGAGACGGATCTCGGCCTGATCCGGCGGCATGCCCGAACCGCGATCGGAGTATCACTCGGCGGAATTGCCCTCACCTTCACGGCCGGCTATTTCCTCGGACAAAACCTCCCCGACAGGCTGCTCGGCAACCCCGAAGAGCGCACGGTCTTCGCCCTGTTTCTCGGGACCGCGATGTCCATCTCCGCGATTGCCGTGATCGCGAAGGTGATCATCGACATGAAGCTGACCCGCCGCGACATCGGGCAGACGATCCTCGCGGCCGGAATGAGCGACGACACGATCGGCTGGATCATCCTGTCGGCGGTGGCGAGCCTGGCCGCGGGAAATCAGTTCAGCGCCGGCTCGCTGATCAGGACGATGGCCATCGTGCTCCTGTTCATGGCGGCGAGCCTGACCATCGGCCGGACCCTTGTCCGGCGCCTCATCGAGTTCACCCAGGACAAGGTGACGATGAGCGACCGGATGCTGACGCTCAGCGTGGTCCTGCTGTTTCTCTGGGGGGCGATGGCGGCGGGACTCGGCTTCGAGGCAGTTCTCGGCGCCTTCCTGATCGGCATCATCCTCAACCAGATCCGCCTCTTCTCCGAGGAGACTCGCGGAACTCTCGAGAGCATCGCGATGGGGGTGTTTGCTCCCATCTTCTTCGCAGTCGCGGGCCTCAAGGTCAACCTTCAGCAGCTGTTCACCGTCGAGTTGCTCACCTCGGCCGCGCTCGTGATCGGCGTGACCTCCGTCGCAAAGGGGTTGGGGACCTATCTCGGGGCGAGGCTGATCGGCCGAAAGGATCACTGGTATGCCCTCTCGTTCTCGGCCGGCCTCAACACCCGCGGAGCGATGGACATCATCATCGCGACCATCGGCCTCGAGCTGGGCGTTCTCAGCCAGGACATGTTCTCGATCATCGTGCTGATGGCGATCACCAACTCGCTGCTCGCGCCGAATGCGTTGCGGTGGGTTCTGGGAAAAGTGAAGCCGAGCGACGAGGAAGTCGAGCGTCTTCGCCGCGAGGAGCTCGAACAGGAGAGCTTCATCGGGGCAATCCACCGGATCCTCCTCCCGGTCCGGCTGCGCGAGTCGATCTCCGACCAGTATGTCGCCGAGGCGAAAGTGCTCGAGCGCCTTTCCGCGAGAAACGAGATCAGTCTCACCCTGCTCACCGTCATCAAGGAAGGCGAGCAGTCGGGTGGAAACGAGTTTCTCGGTCGCGTGAAGGGCCTTCTGCCTCAGGCGGAAGTGCGCATGAAGGTCGTCGCGGGAAGCTCTCCCTCCGAGCTCATTCTCGACGAGGCAAACCGCGGTTACGATCTGATGATCCTCGGCGCGTCGCAGGACAGCAACACGCGGGTGCTCTTCAACCCGATGGTCGACTATCTCATGCGCGTTTCTCCCTCGCCCACGATGGTCATCAAGAGCACCCCGATGCCGGCAAACTGGCAGTTGAGGAAAATCCTCGTCCCTACGAATGGAGCGCTTGCCGCGCGCCGTGCGGCCGAGCTCGGCTTCGCTCTCGCGACGGAGCCGGAGCACGAAGTCATCGTTCTCACTGTGGCCACGCGCGAGACGAGCCCGCTTGATGCCGACGGCAGCTATTTCCGCCGGCAGCTCTCCAGCGCGCGGGGCGTGGTCGAGACCCTCAGAAAACTTGGCGAGGCGAGCGGCGCGCGCGTGTCAGCCGAGGTCAGGGTGGGGCGCAATCCCGACTCGGTCATCCTCGATACGGCCCGGGAGCGGGAAGTCGACCTCATCATTATCGGGACCGACGTCCGGCCGGGCTCGCAGCGTTTGTTCCTCGGTCCCCGTGTCGAGAGGATCCTCAACAACGCTCCTTGTCCTGTTGTCGTGCTCAACGCGAGCTGATCGGGGCTGGATCTTGCAGGCTCTCACCGCAAGGGAGGACCTGCGATGGACGCTCGAGACCGCCTGCTGATCGTCGAGAACGATCCGCTTCTCAGCCACGCGGTGGAGCTGGCCGCCGAGAAGCTCAACCTGATGCCGGTCGTCGCGTCCGATGGTTGGGAAGCCATCGACAGACTCCAGTCCAGCCAGTACCTCGCCGTAGTCGTCGACGGCGACATTCCGGGGCGGAGTGGATTGGGCGTGCTGGACTACATCCGCGAAGAATTCGGAGAGGGCTCACTCGACCGCGTCCTCGTTCTCACGCGCAGCGAGCGGACGGCCCTCGAGCTCCGCGACCCGGTCCATATCCTGCGCACGACCGATCAGGTCGAGGAATTGGCCAATGCGATCGAAGAGTGCGGAGCGAGGAAGTAGGAGCAAGGCAGAAGGCAGGAGGCAGAAGGCAGAAGTAAAGACAAAAGCGAGCGCTCTGTCATCCTGAGGGAGCGCCGCGAGAACGAAACGTTTTCCCTGGGTCGGTGGGCGCGACCGAAGGATCTCAAAATTGCAGGATGTCGCCACCTGCGATTCCCGGCACCAGCCAACACCAATCCTGCCATTTTGAGTTCCTTCGTCGGCTGCCACCAGCTCTAAACCTTGCCAAGGCACTCCCCGCCTCCTCAGGATGACGTCCGCCTTTACTTCTGCCTTCTGCCTTCTGCCTTCTGCCTTGTCCTCACGCCAGCCCGTTCTCCCTCGCCAGCAGACTCAGCTCCACTCGTCCGCCGATCTGGAGCTTTTCGTAGATGCTGTGGAGGTGGATCTTCACCGTTCCAGGGGTGATCTCGAGCTGCTCGGCGATCTCCTTGTTTCTGAGACCGCGCGCGACCAGCCGGACGACGTCGAGCTCACGGGGAGTGAGCGAATCGGTGCTCACGGCCGGGCGGATCGGGGCTCGATCGGCCGCGCGGCCGAGCAACTCGCGATCGACCCATCGCGCCCCCGCGGCGACCGCGCGAACGCATTGGATCAGCAGCCGTGGAGCCATTTCCTTGAGCACGACGCCGCGCGCGCCGAGCCGGATCGCCTCGAGAACCTCGTCCTCGTCCAGGGCGGCCGTGAGAACGACGATTTTCGCGGTCGACTCGTCGCGCGCCAGCTCGCGCATCACTGAGAGTCCGTCGCGAACCGGCATCCGGAGATCCACCACCAGCACGTCGGGGCGATGCTCGCGCACCGCCTCGATGGCTTCCTCCCCGTTGATGCAGCGGGCGACGACCTCGAGATCCTGTTCCATTCCGAACAGCAACTCCAGGCCGTCGAGAACAATCGGATGATCGTCGGCGAGCGCGATGCGGATGGCCATCAGGCCCGCTCCAGTCCCGTCGGCACCGTCAGCTCCACCACGCACCCGGTTCGACTCGAAACGATCTTCAGACTTCCTCCTAGCGCTGCCGCGCGTTCCTTGAGTGTGCGCGGGCCCTGGTTCATCTCGAACAACTCGGGCAGTTCCCAGGTGCCGACGAACGGAAAGCCGCACCCATTATCGGTCACTCGGATCTTCACGCTATCATCCAGGCTTCGAATTTCAACGGACGCGTGGGTCGCTCTTGCGTGCTTCGCAACATTTGCAACCGCTTCGTTGACCAGGCTGTAAATTTCCTGACGGAGTGCCTCGCTGACGTTCGGAGAAAGAGAATCCGTGTCGAGCTCGACTTCGAGTCCGAATTGCCTGCGAAAGCGCGCGCCGAGATCGTCGAGCCGGGCAGTGAGGCGCAGCGCGGCGAGCCGCGATCCCGAATAGGGACGAAGCTGCTGAATGAAGGCGCGGAGGCCGCGCTGATCGGAAGCGATCACTTCCTGAATGTCCTCGATCGTCTGTTTTGCCGCGGATGGATTCGACTGCATCAGCCGCCCGAGCGTCTGAAGATGGAGGGCGACTCCGGTGAGCGATTGCAGAAGGCCGTCGTGCAAGTCGCGTGCGAGTCGAATGCGCTCCTCAGCGACGGCGGAAGCCTGCCCCTGCAGCATCACGCGCCCCTGATGGAAGCGAGCAGCAACGATCTCCGCAACGACTTCCGCCGAAAGAACGACCTCGGTGGTCGCGGTGGGGAGCCCGGCCATGAAGAGCCGCCCCAGAATGCTCTCCCCTTCCACGCAGACCGACAGCAGGCTCTTCGTGCCGAGCTCGGAGGCGAGCTCCTCGTGCACCGGCATCCCCCGGAAGAGGGCCACCCTGTTCCCATCGCGGTAGTAGACCCTGGGAGGTTGGGCCGAAAGGCTGGGGGTGAAGAAAGATCGATTCCGCAGGGGCGCGCTGACGATGGGCGACCAGCGATCGAGAGATTCACGACGATAGGCGAATTCCTCGCGCGTCCATCGGGCAATGCGAGTGCACTGCTTCTCCGGATCTTCCCACACCAGGGCGGCCGACTCGGCCCGCAGGAGCGTGGCCGCGTACTCGAGCGTCTCGCGCAGAAGATCCTCTCCGAGGGGGAGGGGCGTTCGCGGCCAGGCGGCGAACCGGGCGAGGTCGAGCCGCCGCTGCTCGGCGCGGGCTTTCAAGTGCCACAGGACCGCGGCCAGGGTCAGATGGGCCGACACCGTGACCAGGGGACCCAGAAGCTGGAAGCCGGGCTCGCCCACGAGGCTCATCGCCACTACCCCTTGAACGGCGATCATCGCGGCGGTGGTGGCGACGACCGCCCTCCAGCCGAACCGGAGGCCGGCGCTCATCACGGCGAGAAAACCGAACGTGCGCATCGGCGTGGCGAGGTCACCGGCAACCCAGATCAGAAGCGCGGCGAAGCCGGTGTCGACCAGATGGGTGAGCATCCGGTACCACCTGAGCCGGATCTGCAGCGCCACGCGCGTGAGCTCCGCGATCACCGCGTAGGCGAAGTAAACAACCGCGATCGTGGAGAGAAGCTGCTGGTTTCGAAACGCGCCGACGGGCTCCAGGTGGAGGACGAGGAGCGCGATCGCCCCAAGCAGCAGTCGGCCGGCTCCGGCAAGCCGTTCGGCCAGCGGATCGATCGAGCTCTCCCACCGCATCGCCGGCATTCTTAGCACACTTGCGCGTCCCGGGAGCGCACTCCGAGCCTGACGCTGTTTTGAGGGCATTGCTACGCGGGTCGGGGTGGTGTAAACAGAAAGCACACATATGCAGCCCGAGATCGAGCAGCTCCAGCCGCGGTTCAAGGAGATCGTTTACGGGTGCATGGAAAGCATCCGGGCCACCAAGGCAGCGCTCTACCTGCTGGACACCGAGAGTGGTTATGTCCTGACCGCGGCCTATGGATTTTCCGACTCGATTCGCAAGACGATCCCGCCGAACGATCCGCTGCCCGACCGGCTGGTGATGAGGCGGGCGCCGTTCTTCGTGAACGGGCTGAACGACGAGCCGCGATTTTCCGAGATGATGTTTGCCGCGGGAACGGACCGGCTGCTTGCGGCGCCCGTCTACTCGCGCGGACGGCTGGCCGGATTCCTCGATCTCCGGGACAAGCCGGCCAGGCAGCCGTTCGACACGAGCGACATCGCCGAAGCGCAGAAGATCGTGGAGCAGCTGCTGGGCGTGTTCGCGGAGAAGCAGCTCTACGGGCAGCAGTCGATGCAGGTCGGATCGGCAGGGGGCGACCGCGACGCGGAGATCAGCGCGGCGAACATCCTGCGAACGATCGAGATCGCGAAGACCACGGTCGCCCGCGCGCTCGGAAGCTCGACCCTCACCTCGCGCACCCTGTCCGAGCCGGAGATGGCCTCGGTCGCGCTGCTGCTCCCATCCATCCTTCAGCTCCCCCCCGTGATGGTGGCGTCCTTCGCGTCAATCGGCGAGATCGGCGGAGGTCAGATCATCGCCGCGAAAACCACGATGAGCGAGGAGGCCCTCGACCATTTCCGGGCCAAGCTCGCCGCCTGGAGCCGGAAGCGTGGGGAGTCGAGCGTTCTGACCCGAAGCTCGGTCCAGTACCCCCTCGGCGAAAACGCCCCCCCGATTCGGCCGGACCAGCTCCAGACCATCCTCAGCGCCCCCGTCAAGGCGGCGACGTCCGAGAACCTCGTCCTCAGCATCGGCTTCGACCGGACTCCCGATCCGGCCAGCCGCTCCTTCCTCGAGATTTTCCTTCGACAGGTCGAGCAGACGGTCCAGCAATCGCTCTCGCACAACTCGAAGAGGCTGATGAGCCAGCGGATCGCCGAGAAACTGGTGGAGCCCGACTTTCAGAAATATCCCCACCTGATCAACCACAGCCGGCGCGTCTCGCGCATGGCCGACCTGCTGGCGCACCACGTCGGCCTCTCCGATTCCGATTGCGAGAACGTGCGGATTGCCGGGCTGGTTCACGACGTCGGAATGCGCCTGCTCGACTATCAGGACGTCTACCGGAAAAAAGAGATCTCGGATGCGGAGATGAAGATGATTCAATCGCATCCGGTCGTCAGCGCGGCCCTGGTGGCCGAGTCGGGACTCGGCGCGGAGATCACGAGCCTGGTCCTGCACCACCACGAGCGCATCGACGGGAAGGGTTATCCCAACGGGCTGGCCGGCGAGCAGATCCCCGAGGGGGCCCGGGTGCTGCACATCTGCGAAGCATTCGACGCGATGACCGCGCCCGACTCCTATCAGGTCCCCCTTCCGGAGAATGAAGCCGTCGAGCGGATCCTGCGTGGAAGCGGGGCCCAGTTCGACCCTGTGATGGCCCGGAAGTTCCAGCAGATGCTGACTCAGTCCATTCAGGTCTGAGCCGGTTCGCCGGGCACTTCGAGCACCATCACGATCGCCGATTCACCATCGGGGTAATACCGCGGACGCTGGTACCGCTCCTCGAAAGAGAGCGACTCATAGAACGCGCGGGCATCCCGGTTGGACTCTCTCACTTCGAGAGCAATCGTGCGAATCCCCTTTCCCCTTGCGAACTCGATGGCGTCATCCATGAGAATCGCCGCGAGACCGCGTCGCCGAAGCTGCGACGCGACTGCGATCTTGTTCACGTGCATCTCGTCAAGAAAGTACATCGTGAAGCAGTAGGCAACCACGGCGCGGTCGGAACGAAGAACGCGGTTCCGTCGACCTTCGGCTCGAAGCTCGCTGGCGAAGAACTCCCGCCTCCAGGGATTCGGAAAGGAGGCCTTCTCGAGGTTCTCGATCTGATCGAGGTCGGCGGCGGTCGCGTCCGCGCACTGCCAGCGATCAGCCATCGAGCTTCTGCCTCAGCTTCACCTCGGCCTCGGCAAGGCGAACGTAGATCGGCGTGGTGTCGTTCCGCCCTTCGATGAGTCCTCTCTCATGGAGGGCGAATGCGCGAAGGGCGCCGAGGAGCGCGAGATTGGAGGTCTGGATGAGCTCTTCCAGCTTCACATGCGTTCCAATCCGCCCCTGAAGGGACTCGAGCTCGGCCTGACTCGCCAGCGAGGGAGGAATCGATTCTTCACCCCCGGAAAAGGCTGCAAGGTACCACTCCCCTCGTCCGGCGTCCGACCAGACGAGGACTTCGTCCGTCCGCCCTCCGATGGCCGCTTCATGGGTGGAGACCGCGCACACCGGACGGTCGATCGCAAACGCCAGCCCCTCGATGGTCGCCAGCCCTATGCGCACTCCGGTGAACGACCCCGGGCCGCGAGTCACCGCGAGCAGGTCGATCTCGCTCCGGCCGACCGATGCCTCCGCCAGGATCCAGTCGACCGCCGCGAGCAGCTTCTCGTTTCGCGATCCCTTTCCCTCCGCTGCGTAGGCCGCGATCGGGTCGCTTCCTCGGGTCAGCGCAATCGAGAAGATCGGAAGGGACGCATCCACCGAGAGAATCAGCATCGGGTCCCGCTCATGCTCCGGAGGGCTCGAGATGAGCGGGCGCCGGAATGTCGAGATCCACCAGGTCGATCCCGATCTGGGCCGCGACCTCTTTCGAACGCTCGTCGCGATAGAACTCTCCGTAATAGATTCTTCGAATGCCGCTGTTTGCGATCAGCTTGAAACAGCCCCAGCACGGCGACGCCGTGGTGTAGAGCTCTCCCCCCTCGATCGAGACACCGTTTTTTGCCGCCTGGATGATCGCGTTCGCTTCGGCGTGCACGGTGGCCACGCAGTGGCCGTCCTCCATCATGCAGCCGACGTCTTCGCAGTGAGGGAGGCCGCGGATCGATCCGTTGTAGCCCGTCGACAGGATCGTCTTGTCGCGAACGATGACCGCTCCGACCTTTTTCCGCCGGCACGTCGACCGCGTGGCGGCCTGGTGCGCGATCCCCATGAAGTACTCGTTCCAGCCTGCTCGCATCCATGCTCCTCGAGAAATGTTTCGCGATCTTAACCTCGCATTCTCCGACGAAATTCGCGATCTCGGTAGGGACCGGCTGCGCCGGTCCGGTCGCGGAGCGACGATGACGGGGGTCGGACGGGAAAACCGAATGAATGGAATGTTCGTGTCCACGAAATGAACCCGGCTGGCTTCACATTGAAAGGGTGCGCGACATCGTAGCCCCCCGGGCGGCGGCCACTGATGGGTACGAATCCCTCATCTGCCATCGCGCCCGCCCCTCCCTCACGTCGCTTCGCGACCGGACCGGCGCAGCCGGTCCCTACGAGTCGTCGGCTTCGCCTCCTCAGGATGACGATGGATTGCTCCACCGCTGCTTTCTGCCTTTTCCCTCTCCTCCATTCCCGGCTCGATCCATGCAGAGACCGCCGCCAGGACCGATGAAATGGGAAAACGCCGTGTACTGATTGTCGAGGATCACGCTGACCTGAGAAGGCTTTACGCGGTCGGGCTCAATCAGCGTGGCTTCGAGGTCCGGCTGGCTGCAAACGGGGCAGAAGCCATCGACAGGATCGAGGAGACCCGGCCTCATGTGCTCGTCCTCGACCTCTGCATGCCGATCATGGACGGCTGGGAGGTCATCGAACGCCTCGCGGCTTCGTCGACTCCTGACATTCCGGTCGTGGTGGTCAGCGGCTACGGCCAGCCCGAGGGAAGAGAGATGCCTCCGGCGGTCCGGGGGTGGCTGTCCAAGCCTGCGACGATCGACGAACTGGCCCGGACGCTCGACTCCATTTCCCCCCTGGCCGACGCCTGCTGAGACTGCGAAGCTCCCGAGTCTGTAGAATTCGAACTGCATGGCCACCCTGACCATCCTCACCCGCGAGGGAGAGGAGAGATCCTGGACGCTCGAGCCAGGCTCTCTGTTGCGAATCGGGCGCGACGCCGATAACGAAATCGTTCTGCGCGACGCCCGAGTCTCCCGCCATCACGCCCGGATCGTGCACGAGAAGGGGTTTTTCGTGATCTACGACCTGGCCAGCTCGAACGGAACGTTCGTCCAGGGAAAGCGGGTTCAGGTGGCACCGCTCGTGAACGGAACGGAGATCCGGATCGGTGGCTCCGTCGGCCGCTTCCGCGACGACTCTCCCGGAAAGAAGGGCACACTGGTGGATCAGCGAATCGAAGATTTCTCCGAGGGAAACGAGGAAGAGGAAGGCAGACCTTCCGCAACGCGGCCCATCCCCCGGCCGAATCCGGGAGACACCGAGATGCGTGAGATCGACGACCCCACCCTCGGCCCGGGTCCCACGTACTCGGTCGACTTCGCGAACGGCGGCACCTCGGTCGTCCGCGACGGTGAAGAGCCGCTCTTCTTCTTCCATCGCCCTCCCCGGCTCGTCGCCTGGGTCGGCAGCCTCACCGCCGCGATGGTCGCGGCGACGGGAGTGACGGCTGTCGTCGTCCTCCTCCTGCTCGATCGATTCCTGCCGGCGGCACTGGCTGCCATCCTCACGATGGTTTTCATCGCCGTGATCCTCACGCTGATCCCGATCCGCGAACTGGTCCTTTTCCGGGACGAGTCGATGAGCGAGGTCGGCCTGGTGATCCGGCAATCGCGGAGGCTGCCCGTTCCGGTCACCGAATATCGTGCCGAGGAGCCTGGCGGGAGATTTCTCGCCTTCTTCCGGAAAAACTTCAGTTCGAATTTCGGCCGGCGCCGCTGGTGGATCCTCGACGAGAACGCCGCTCCCGTCGGATGGGCCGAAGAAGACTCGCTCCGCCGAGTGATGGCAAGAAAAGTCGCAGGCCACGCAATCCGGGCGCTCCGAAGCAACTACCGCTTCGTGGTAGGAGGACGCTTCGTCGGCCAGATCGACCGACGCGAGGAGCGCAACGTCATCGATCTCACCCCGGACGGACTGAAACACTTCGATCGCCGTCTCGCGATCCCGCTTTCGGTGCTGATTCTGTCGATCGAAGGAAGATAGAGAGGCAGGGGCTAGGGACTAGGGACTAGGGGCTAGGGACTAGGGGCTAGGGGCTAGGAAGGGCAAGAGCAAAGGCCGCGGAGGTTGCTCGATCTGCCATTTTGAGTTCCTTCGGTCGCGCCCGCGGCTTCCGTGAAAAGCACCTCTACCGCGCGCTCCCTCAGGATGACAAGGTTTTGTTGTTGCTCTTACTTCTGCCTTCTGCCTTTGCCTTTCCTAGTCCCTAGTCCCTAGTCCCTAGCCCCTGTCTTTTTCACTCCATCGCCGTGCCCGTCAGCCCCAGGCTCGTCATCGGGACGATCTCGATTCCGGTGTAGTAATGGCCGAGGATCTCGGCGACCTCCCGCCCGCGCACGGCCATTCCGAACGCGCCGATCTGGCACATTCCGGTTCCGTGTCCCCACCCTTTGCCGAAGAAGGTGTAGCGGTCGACCCCATCCGGGTCCGCGGTCTTTCGCGTGACGAAAAGGTTGTCGGGGAGGCCGAGGGCGAAACGTATCTGAATTCCCTCGAGCATGAAGGTCCGGCCGCCCTCCGCCTCGACCTCCAGGCGTGCCACGCGATTGGCTTCGTCGATCTCGACGGGCCGCAGAGCGCGCAGTTCCTTGATCGGGACGCGCTTCGCGATCGTCTCGACCAGATCGGGCGCCCGCTCGCTCCGGGTCCAGTTCGCGTACGACGAAGTCCTGTCGAACGCCGCGCCATCGTAATTGGCTTCGACGACGGCTCCGATCGCGACCCCTCCGCTGCGATGGCCGAAGATCCGGATGCGATCGCCGATCATCACCGGCACCCGCGCCTGTTCGCGATGGCTGTCGTGGGTCCTGCGGAAGAGAGGAACTCCTGCCGGAATCCGCCAGTCCGCGCCTCCACGGATCCAAACCGTGTCGCCACGCACCTCGGCGACTCTTCCGTATGTGTTGGTGACCGCGCCAATCTCCTCGAGCCAGGAAAGGAGGAGGGCATACAGCTCCCGCTTAGGCATCGGCTCACGCAGCGATGCGGCTGAAGCGAAAGGCGCGGGCACCACTCCGTACTTGATCAGGAATGATTGCGCGGCTACCACAGGGTCGTCAGCGCGCGAAGCATCGAAGAAATAGGCGCGGTCCTCGGGCAGAGTGAGCGTCATCCCGGCCTTGTCCCACTCCCAGAGCGAGGCCAGCCAGCGGAGGATGTCCCCCCGGCTGCCCGATGCAGGCGATCCCTGGATCGCCGGGCCGCCCGAAATTCTCTGAACGGCGGCCGCCGCGGCTGCGGCGTCCTGCGCGGTCGCGTTACCGTCGGTGGCCGTAGCCCCCGCAAGACTGGCGAAGATCGCGGCTCGCGCGCTCGTCTCGTCGGTGAGGTTTCCCTCTCTGCGCCCTTCGAGCTCCGCGAGCTCGAGCTCGACGCAACGGACGTGCTCGAGGTACGGGTCTTCCCTGCCCGGGAACATGGTCGCTACATCCGATGTCTCGCCTCCGCACGTCGAGGTGAAGAGCGCATCGATCGGCTTTCCGTCCCAGGCCATGACCAGGCCCGCCGTCTCCGCAATCGCCTGATCGCTCAGCTTATGCTCGATGGATGCGCCGCTGTACACCTGACAGGCCGCCGTCGGGCAGATGTCGTAGCCTTCGTCGCGGTACTCGCCGAGTCTTCGCGCAGCGTAGGTGCGGGCGGCGATCGCCTGTGCCTTCTGCGCCTCGAGCTCGTCGTACACGCTCGGCCCGAGCTCTCCGGGGACCACGCCGCGTAGGTAGTTTTCGAAGCTCACCTCGTTGATGAGGTTGAGCAGCCCGCGCTCGCTGATCCAGATGCGCGCCCCTCCACGATACGGCTTGCCCGCGATCTGGACCGTCTCGCCGGTCGCCGGCTGAATGAGGACCGACTGTCCCGGAATCGTGGTCGTGGCGCCTTCGTCATCGATGAGCGTCAGCGCGCGGGTGAAGGTCGCCGTCGTCGGACGCCTCACCACCCAGATCGGCGGCGCGTATCCCTGGCTCAGGAGCCGGTCTCGCGTCGGCTGGCCCGCCTCGCTGCTGAGGAAGTCGCCGACGAGTACCCGCCACTTCCCGGCCGGATCGCGCACGACGTCAACCTGAACATCCACCATCCCCCGCACGCGCTCGGCCTCGGTGCGCGCCGAAGCCTCGGTGTCGAACGTGGCTACGCGAACCCCCCACCGCACCGGCTCGCCGGCGCGAGGCGCGCGGATCGTGAAGCCCCGCCGGATCATCCGGGGACCCTCCTCCGTGCGGATGAACCACCCTCCGTCGCGTCTCGGGAACACGGCCTCGGAGGCGTCGGTCTCCAGCCCGACCCGGATCCTGGGCGACTCGATCGTCGGAATCGTCCCCTGGAGCGGCAGCAGTGCCCGTTCCGAGACGGAGGGGGTCGAGCGTCCGTCGGTCGTGGCGCAGGAGATGGTGAAGAGAAAGACCGAGCAGACAGCGAACAGGCGAATCGATTTCATCGAGGCGGCTCCAGACCGACGCGATCATTCGAAGAGGCGCGCGAGGCGCGCGACCCCCTCGCGCATGCGGTCATCCGGTTCTTTTGCAAAAGTCAGGCGCATGCTGTTCCGACCCGATCCGTCGACGAAGAAAGCTGATCCCGGAACGTAAGCCACGCCGGCGGCAATGGCCTGTGGAACCGCCGCGGTCGTGTCGACGTCACGATCGAGAGTGAGCAGCGTGAACAGCCCTCCCTTCGCATCCGTCCAGCGCGCCCGCCTCTCGAAGCAGCGGCTCAGCTCCGCCATCATCGCGCGGCTCCGGTCGCGGTAGAAACTCCTCACGCTCCTGATCTGGGCGGGGAGCTCCCCTCTCGCGCAGAGCTCGTCGACGATCGACTGGTCCAGCATGCCCGAGCATAGGTCCGCCGCTTCCTTCGCCAGCTGCACCCGCTGCAGGACGGCCGGGTTGGCGACGACGAACCCGCAGCGGAGGCCAGGAGCCAGAATCTTGGAGAAGGAACCGAGGTAGACCAGGTTCTCCAGCGCTCCCTCCGCCGCGCCGATCGGCGTCGTGTCGGAGGCGTCATCGAAGACGATCTCGCCGTAAGGATCATCCTCGATGACGATGAATCCTTCTTCCCGCGCGATCGCCAGGACTTCACGCCGCCGTTCCGCCGCGAGGAGCCTCCCGGACGGGTTCTGAAAGTTCGGAATCGTGTAGAGGAACCTGACCCTTTTTCCTTCCGCGCGCAGGCGCCCGCAGACGGCGCGGAGATCGGAAGGGACGATGCCCTCCTCATCCTGAGCCACGCCGGCAAGCTCCGCGCGCCTCGCGTAGAAGGCCGAGAGCGCTCCGATGTACGAGGGGAGCTCGACCAGCACCACGTCGCCGGGATCGAGGAATACGGTCGCCACCAGGTGAAGCGCCTGCTGCGAGCCGGTCGTCACGATCACGTTGTCGGCCGTGCAGCGCAGGCCGCGGCCGCTGGCGATCGCGGCGATCGATTCCCTCAGTCGCGGCAGGCCGGGCGTGGGGCCGTACTGAAGCGAGACATGCCGGCGGTCGCGGATCACCTCGACGGCGAGCTCCGCGATGCGATCGGCCGGGAAGGTCTGCGGGCTGGGCAAACCGCCGGCGAACGAGATCACGCCGGGATCGTTGATCAGGTGCGCGAACGCGCGGATGGCCGAGGGGCGGAAGTTGGCGGAATCGGCGGAAAAGAACGACTCAGGTTGCCGCAGGGACATTCGAGACCTCACGAGGGGAGAAGACGGTCGCCACGATCGCCGCGATCATCCAGCAGCCGAAGGCGGCGCCGACGAGACTGTTGAGAAGAGAGAGCACGATGCGGAACGGGATCAGCGCCATTCCGACGCCCGGAATGATATTCGCCGCGTCGAGTCCGAAGGCGAATCCGGCGACGAAGCCTCCGACGGTCATCGACAGCGCGAAGTAAGAAACCACGACCAGCAGGATCGCGCCGGCTCTCTGGCGCATCTGCACGCCCGCCAGCCGGAGAGACTCCCTCGCTCCAACGCCCGTGCGGACCGCCTCGGCGAATGCCACGTGCGACCAGACGATCGCCACGATGCCCGCGACGACCCCGATGATGACCGTGGCCGCAATGCCCAGGCACGTCGGAATCAGAATCATCTCCGAGTCACGAAGCAGCAATGCGCCGATGAGCGCCGGAATCAGCGGAAGCAGCATCACCAGCGCCGCCAGACCCCAGACGATGTTGTAGATCCAGAAGAAGGTCCAGACGAACCGCTTCGAGTGGACCCACCACAGCTCGGGAGTGAAGACGCGGAACCATTCGCGCGACCCTCCTTCCGGCGCGCGTTTCTCGGCCGCGGCAAAGACGCCGAAAACTCCTCCCTGAACGAAGGAGTGAACGAGAACGGCCAGGCCGAACACCACCGTGACCACGACGATCGCGAAAAGGACCAGCAGCGGCGAGACTCCGAGCACCCACTCGGCAAACGCGTCGGGGTCGTCGAGCGACGGCAATCCAGTGGCAGCGCCGACGAAGAGCGGCACCAGGGCAGCCATCACCGCCGCCACCACGATCACGATCATCGCGATCGATTCTGCGACCCGGATCAGGATGAGCGGCCAGTTCGCGATGGCGCTCTCCATCCCGCGACGGAAAATCTCTCCGACCGACCGCATCAGACGCTCCTTCCGAGGCTCTTGCGATAGTCGTCCCGGGCGGTGATCAGGACGGGGTGAGCCATCTCGAAAAGCCTGCTTCGAAGCCGCGCCCCGATGCGGTCCTCGAGCTTCTCTTCGCCCGCTGCGCGCGGCTCGTCGAGATAGTTCGTGGTGAAGATCGTCGCCTTCACGTCGTTGTAGCGGCTGTTGATGATGTAGTAGAGGATGTCCTGCACGAACGGAGTCGGCTTCTGCGATCCGAGCTCGTCGAGAACGAGGAGGTCCGCGTCGATCAGGGGCTGGAGAATCTCGGCCTTCTTCGGCGCGTCGCTCGAGTCGAACGAAAACTGGATGTCCTGCACCAGCTCCTGGAAGTTCCGGAACAGGAGTTTCCCCGGCTTGTCCTGATCGATGATCTCGACGATCGTCGCGACGGCGAGGTGGGTCTTCCCCACGCCGCTGCCGCCCATCAAGAGCAGGCCGCGGTCGTCGGCGGGCCAGCAATCGATGAACTCGGCTACGCGCCGCTTCGCCGCCCCGAGCGAATAGTCGCTCCTCTCGTGGAAGCCCGAGAGCTGGCAGTGGAGGTATCGCTTCGGGATCCGGGACGCCGCGATGCGCTGCTTTCTCTTCAGATCCTTCTGGCAGACGCAGGGCTCGGCGCGCAGCGAGCCGGCGCGCGTAATCCAGCCGGGGCCGCCGCAGATGTCACAGGAAGGGGAGGAATCCATGCCGGCGCGAGTGTAACAGGAGAAGCAGGGGCTAGGGACTAGGGGCTAGGGGCTAGGGAAAAGCAGAGAACCAGGGGCGAGGGGCGAGGGGCGAGGGAAAAGCAAAGGCAGAAGCCAGACCGGTGTTCGATGCGACAGCCTTTCATCCTGAGATCCTTCGGTCGCGCCCGCGTTCGGGGTGAACAGAAACCGTTCAGCGGCGCTCCCTCAGGATGACCGCCAATATCCTTGCCTTTGTTTTTCCTAGTCCCTAGCCCCTAGTCCCTAGCCCCTGCCTTTCCCCTAGCCCCTAGTCCCTAGCCCCTGCTCTTTTCGCTACCTCGCTCGTGCAGGCCGCGCAGCGCGTGGCTTCCAGCGGGATCTGGGTGAGGCAGTACGGGCAGCTCCAGGTCGTCGCGGTGACGACCTCGGGGGCGCTGCGAAGCCGGTTGATCGCTTTGACCAGGAGGAAGATGACGAAGGCCACGATGATGAAGTGGATCAGGACGCCGATGAACACGCCGTAGTTGATCGTCGCCGCGCCTTGCTCCTTCGCCTCGGCGAGGGTCGCGTAGTCGGCCGGTCCGATGGTCCAGAAGAGATTGGTGAAATCGAGCCCCCCCAGCATGTATCCGATGGGCGGCATGATCAGGTCGTCGACCAGAGACGCGACGATCCGGTTGAAGGCCGCTCCGATCACCACCGCGACGGCGAGATCGATCACATTTCCGCGAAGCGCGAATTCCTTGAACTCTTTGAACATCATTTCCTCCGCCCGGCCGGGGATCTTCCCGTTGCTATCCCGGCTCAACATCACGATATATACTCCGAACGCCGGACGATACCAATCTTGAGCGCACTCGTTCCGTTTCTGCTTCAGCGCCCTGAGGCCTTTACACTCCTTCACTCGGCCGACCTCGGCCGGACGCTGGAGGATCTTTTCGGCCGTCCGGACTGGCTCCTGCCTCGCCCCTACAAGATCTTCTTCGCGGACGAGATGCGCCCCCCGATCCTCGGCTTCCCCGTCGCCGACTCGTCCGTGATGCGGGAGCTCGAAGCCCGGCTCGAGCGATGGGTCGGGGACGAGATCGCCTGGAACCTCGATCGGGGCTACCAGAAGGAAAAGGTCCAGACGACCTTTCAATCCTACGTTCAGCACGCGATCAAGATCGCCGAGAACGCGATGCTGTCGAACCTGCTCGCGGATTACCACGCGGTGTTCTGGCTCGCCCACTCCCTGCACCTGGCGCGTCACTTCTCGATGATCCCGCGGAAAGTGACCGCGCTCGATCCGCAGCTCGGCCGCACCCAGGGCGACAACATCAAGTACAGAATCTTCGCCCGTTGGGGCGCGGAGATGCGCGAGCAGATGACCGCGCTGGCCCAGCGAACGCATTCGATTCTCGACGGAGAAGAAGAGCGCGGGCTGCAGTTCTTCCGCCTGCTCCAGGACAACCTGCTGATCCTCAGCGAGGAGTTCATCAGTCCCGACCTCCGCGAGATCCGATCGTTCGTCACCGGCTACCTCCACCGCGATTTTCAGAGCTTTCGCGAAGCGATCGACCGCCTCTTCACCCTGTCGGGGGACCTCGCCAAACGCGACCCGACGTTCCGCAACGCGCTCACTCTCTTCGGGAGCGACCCGAACGAGAGGATCCCGCTGGGCCTGATCCTCGACAAGAGGTTCCAGACGTTCCTGTTCGAGCATCCGGCGATGGCTCCCGCGTTCAACAGGGACGAGCGCGAGCAGCTTCAGTCGCTGGCCAGGCGCGTCTGCGAGTTCGCGGTTCTCCACCAGCTGCGGCGCTCGATCTCCTGGATGAAGCCCGGAGAGAACGGCGCAATCGAGCCCGCCGACCGGAAGGGGCTTTCCTATTCGCGATCGACGCGTCCCCTCGACTTCGGCAGGTCGGGCGTGATCGATCCGATGGTCCACCGGTTCGGCCTGATCTACGACATCACATCCTTCTCCGAGATTCTCGGTAGCCTCGCCCGCGCGGGCCGCGCCCAGGAGCTCAGCTCCTATCGGCAGATGCTCCTGTTTCAGCGCAAGCTCGAATCGATCATGGACAGGCACCGGCTGCAGTTCGAGAAGTTTCTCGGGGATGGCGCTCTCTACACCACCCGGCGCGCGGTCAATCTCGTCCGCGCGGCCGTCGAAGTGCAGCGCTTCTATGGCGAAATGCGACGCAAGGGATTCGCCTTCGACCGCGGAATTCGCATCGCCATCAATTACGGCTACTACCGTCTGCTCCCGATGAAGCCGCGCCTCGACTCTCCGGAGCGGATCATGGAGTTCTACGGCCCCGGCGTCGTCGAGCTCTCGAGACTCACGACCGGCAAGGCCACCAAGGAAATCGATGAGATTCAGGCTTTCCTGATCGCCCACGGGTACGAGGCCGCTCATGTTCGGAATTTCTTCGCGCCGCTCGCCCACGGCGTCGACGTGGTCAACCGCTCCCAGCACGAGCGCGACTACTTCGCCTACATCAACGCAAACGGCCATCTGGTGAACGAGGGGATCGTCGCCTCGCTCTCCCTCGTCCAGGAGCTCTCGCTGGAGCTGAGCGCCGAGGCCACCCCGGTGGTGCGAATTCCGACCGGATGGGGGAACTGCATCGGATTCCCGGCGGGGATCGAGGGCATCGGGTACATCGGTCTTCGTCTTCTCGGAACGGTCAAGCTCAAGGGTCTCGCCGACATCGAGGTCGCGGAGATCGTCCCCTTCCCTGAAGGAACCGCCGACGCGTTCCCGGTCGACGCAGGCGAGTCGTTCGTCACCCTCCTCCGCCAGGAGTACCACGAGGAAGGGAGGGACGATTCGGCGGTCTTCGATGGCAGAACGCGGGAGCGCGTCGTCGGCGAGTCGGTCATTCTCTGTTCCGTCCCCGACGATTCCGAGACCGGCGTTTCGATCGTGATGGGGATGTGGGACCCGCTCACCGATCTCGTCCGCCACTCCGTCTCCATCCCCACCTCCTACCTCCAGAATCTAGGCCTGGTCGTTCCTCTCGATGGAGAGTCGATTCGCGGCAGCGAAGGAGCTCTGATGGAGTTCTACCGCAGGATGACCGAGCACGCGAACGCCCTCGAAGTGGAGGGACAGCGGCTCGACCGCAGCGATCGGACGTCGGCCTGGATTCTCGGTCCGAACATCGAAAGGCTGGCATGAGGCTCGTTCTCCTTCATCGCAAGTTCGAAATGGAAATCACTGCATGAGCCTCGCGCCCGTCGACCAGACCGATCTTCCTCTCCCTCTCTTCCGCCGCGGAAAGGTGCGCGACGTCTACGATCTCGGCGACTCGCTCCTGTTCGTCGCGACCGACCGGATCTCCGCCTTCGACGTCATCCTCTCACCCGGGATCCCGCAGAAGGGGGCGATCCTGACCCGGATCTCCAACTTCTGGTTCGAACGTTTCGGAGAGGTCGAGAACCATCTGCTCGAGACGGACTTCGACGCGCTTCCTTCCCAGGTGCGCCAGCGGGAGGAGCTTCGCGGCCGGACCGTGCTGGTGCGCAAGTGCGAGCTGATCCCCATCGAGTGCGTCGCGCGCGGCTACCTCGCGGGATCGGGATTGAAGGAATACCGCGCGTCCGGCAAAGTGTGCGGCGTCCCGCTTCCGGAGGGTCTGGTCAATGCCAGCCGGCTTCCAGAGCCGATCTTCACCCCGGCGACGAAGGAGGAGACGGGCCACGACGTGAACATCCCCTTCGAGGAAATGGCGAGCCGCGTCGGCGCCGGCCTCGCCGAGACGCTCCGGGAGATGACGCTCGCAATCTACGCGAAGGCGGCTGCCTTCGCGGCCCAGCGCGGCATCCTGATCGCCGACACGAAGTTCGAGTTCGGGCTGGCGGATGGACGGATCATCTGGATCGACGAAGCTCTAACCCCCGACTCCTCCCGATTCTGGCCCGCCGACGCCTGGACGCCGGGAGCCAATCCTCCCTCCTTCGACAAGCAGTACGTCCGCGACTGGCTCGAATCGACCGGCTGGGACAAGAACCCGCCCGCGCCGGAGCTCCCCGCGCACGTGGTGGAGAATACGAGGCAGAAATATTTGCAGGCGTATCGGCAGCTGACGGGCGGAGAGATCTAAAGGCAAGGCAGAAGGCAGAAGGCAGAAGGCAGAAGGCAGAAGTAAAACCAGAAGCCAGAAGGCAGAAGCAACGACAAGGCTACGTCATCCTGAGGAGGCGCAGCCGACGAAGGATCTCAA
>Ga0209347_1001197_pt1 | contig 45899 bp, 35 predicted proteins | sample AutmiccommuBRH23_FD_187382 | JGI IMG/M metagenome (GOLD analysis project Ga0209347, IMG submission 187382) | Deep subsurface microbial communities from Mt. Terri, Switzerland - Autotrophic microbial communities BRH/23 (SPAdes) (version 2) | ecosystem: Environmental > Aquatic > Deep subsurface >... | reverse complement strand
CTCCATACCTGTCATCAATGAAAAAGTCCTTGAACACATTGAAAGAGAAGAAAGAAAAATAATCGAAAAAAAGAGTACGATTCCTGATAGAGATTATAAAAATTTAATGGACGGGATGAAAAAAATCAAGAAAATCGGCATGCAACGCCGATTTCCCTCAAATCCTCAGTTATACCTCTAGCTAATTCAACCATTATTGATACGATGCCTTTATTTCTTTTTATAATTTATATCAACGGCTAACTTACCAATTTTAACTGAAGGTATTGCTTCAAAATTAACAAACCCAATCTTATGTACATCTTTTTCTGAATTAGAAAGCTTGATTGAGTCAGTCGACAACGACATAAATGCAATAAGATCAGCGTTTTCTTTATTAATTTAAGAGATGAAGTTTTGAAATTTCAGCTTCCTGCAACTCCAATGCTTCATCTCTTAAAAATTCGTTATACTCTTCAAATTCACAAACAAAATCACTCAATCTATAGCCTTTAGACAAATCAACCAGTTTAATCATGTCTTGCAAATCGTATATATTTTGCAACATTAAATTTACTTCCTTAATTTTTTAACTAGATCTGAAGCCCTTTTATTTCTGAGAATAGCCATAGGAGAGGGCTTACTCATCAGTTCTTTTATCACATCTTGCGCGTAATGACCTTCTATGACAGTTGCCTTTATAGGACTTGCTTTTACGGCATGCATATGTTTATTCCCTCCTCTAAAGAATTTAATTACTTTATTTGCCTTGATCTCTGAAATATTCCATAGTATATCAGACAATGGATTGTTGTGGGTCAAACAAGCCAATCTTGTATAGAGGCGTAAGCATCTGTCCTTGGAATTTGATACACTCCTTACCTTATGAAGATGGTTGACAAATCGAAAAAATATTTCTTTTAGGTTGACTTATGTAGTTTAAAATCCTGAAGAAAACATATATAATAAGCATAAAATAATGGAGAGAGGAAACGGTATGCCGGGATTTAATGGGACTCGCCTTAAGGAAATGCGTATAGTACGAAAAATGACATTAGAACAACTGGCGCTAGCTTTAGGAATGACCAAACAAGCAGTTTCAAAATACGAGCATGATCAAAGTATACCAGCTTCTGATACAATTGATAAGATGCTGAATTTACTAAGCATGCCATTTAAATATCTTTGTAAAGAGGATATTTCTTATAATGCAGAATGTTCTGCGCTTTTTTTTAGGGCAATGAGTTCTACGACTCGAGGAAATGTAGATTACGCCGATATTAAAAGTCGGTGGGGCTATGAGATTCTATCGGCGCTAGAAACACCTCATGTGAAGCAGTTTAGTCTGCCTAGCATTAAAAATAATTTAAGCATTCAAGACAAGGCTTCAGAATTACGGAAACACTGGGGAATAGGTTTACTTCCAATTAAAAACATGACTGAGTTATTAGAGAATAATGGAATTTCTATTTTTGTTGCGGATACTACTGACTTAAAAACAGATGCGTATTCTCGGATAATTAATGGAATTCCGGTTATTGTACTTAACAAAGGTAAGGGAACCTCCGTAAGGTGGCGTTTCAGTTTAGCTCATGAACTTGGCCATTTGTTTTTACACCGTGGATTATCAGAAACGGATTTTGCTTTGAGAAACAGAGAATTGGAAGATGAGGCTAATTTGTTTGCGGAATATTTCTTGATGCCAACAGATGGATTTAAAAATTCTTTCATGGCGACAAAGTTAGAACATTTTATCCCCTTAAAAAAAGAATGGGGGGTATCTGTTGCCGCTATAATCTATCATTGCAACCGAATTGGACTGATCGATGTACACAAAACAAAATCGCTTCAAATACAAATGTCGAAACAAGGGTGGAAAAAGAAAGAACCGCTAGATGATGAGTTTGAATTTGAATGTCCAAGACTGATAGAGAGGATTATTTCCGAGCAGGTAAAAGACCGCAATTCATTTAGTAGTTTCTATGACGCTGTTCGGTTGCCAATAGGTGAAATCGAAAGTTTATGCTCATTACAAGAAGGGTTCTTCTCCACATATTACATAGAGAGCGAAGTAGAGAAAAAAACATCGTCAACATATCCAGGATATGAGCAATTGAGTTTGTTTTAGGAAGGGGGATTATCCTATGCTTAAAGAATTATCAATAGAAATAATTCGGAGATGTCCGAACAACTGTGTGCATTGCTCTTCCCTTTCTGATGAGCGTTGCTCAGAAATATTGGAGTATGAGAGGTTCGTTTCTGTTGTTAAGGATGCGGCGAATTTGGGTGCCAAGGTCATTTGTTTGTCTGGCGGGGAGCCATTTTTACACTCCAGAATTGTGGATATGATAGAATTTGTTCATTCACTCGGTTTAGATTCGTATGTCTATACAAGCGGAATTATCTTTGACGTACAGAAGCAAAGAGCACCGCTGGACAACAACGTTCTTCGTGCAATTGTGGGAAAAGTAACAAAACTAATTTTCAATATCGAAGCAGGCGCTGCTCATACATATGATATGGTTATGGGAACGCGGGGGTGTTTCGAGAAAATGAAGCAATCGGTGACAATGGCAAACGATCTTTCGATCCTTACTGAGGCGCACTTTGTTCCAATGAAGTTAAATATTAACGAAGTTGAAGAAACGGTTTCGTTATGTAAGGAATTAAATATTTCAAAGATCAGTTTTTTACGATTGGTATTGCATGGGCGTGCCCAGCAAAATGAGCAGCGCATCGCATTATCGCGAGAAGAATTCTTGCGATTGCAAGCTGACTTGGAGGCATTACAAAAGAAGTCAAACCTAGATATCCGTATAGGAGTACCATTATCTACTGATGTTTCCTGCCATAAATGTGAAGCAGCGAATGGTAAACTAAATATTAAATATGATGGCAATGTATTTCCTTGTGAAGTGTTTAAGAATGGCCGTGTGCAACTTAGGCTTAGGGGCTTGACCCCAGACTGTATTCACGAACATTCTCTGTTGGACATTTATCGGAATTCAAAATACTTGCAGCTTGTTCGTGAATTGTCTCAGGAGTTTTCCGGCGGCGGTCATCGTGAAACGTGCATTGGACAATATTTACTTAATAATGATGAGGGGTGATCAATATGGCTAACAAAGATCGCAGCATGATGGCAACGTGTACATCAGATAGAACTAAATTATTGTTTGCTGATTTTCATTGCGATCATCCTTTAGACTCGGAAATCGTACATGAAATCAATGAACTAAATAAATTAATGCGCGATAACGATGACGACTATGAAATTTTCCGTCATCGCGCCCAAACCGATGTCCTATGGCGTTTATTGATCGAAAAGGCGATTAAATGCCTAAGATACTATGATGATCGTGAACCGTTTATGAATAGCGAGGGTAAAAAAACTCCCAAAGCATACGGCATTGATCAATTAAAAAAATATTATGACAAATATTCGGAGTTTGAGCGGATCTTATACGGCTCCAATCAGTATTATCGAGATCATGTGATCCACGTTTTCAGGACGTGGCTATCTGGTGTGGAATTGCTGACTAAGAATGAAGGAGTATACCTTGATCATATTACATTACATGAAAAAGGCAACACGATCAACCTGAATCGGGTGGAAAAACTCAGCGTGTGGACTTTGATTGCCTTAACACACGATTTGGGATATCCTTTACAAAAAGCGAAGAGTATTATCGATACAACGCGCTCGATGGTATCTACATTCATAACAAACCCTGATATTTCAATCGATTTTTCGTTTCATGGCGTACAAAATTATATGAATGATTTTATCGTACGGCTTATGAGTTCTAAAATGAAAAAGCGAGGAGAAGATGAAAACGGTAAACCCGTTTACGTTGCCAGATTACAGCCAAAATACTACTTCAAGTTTCAAAAATCCTTAGAGCGGAATGATCATGGGATATTAAGCATTCTTATTATATACAAACTTTTAACGTACTTTTTAGAATCAGACTACAATATTAATGAAGACTATACCTTTGACAATGAAGAGTGCCGCCAGTTTTACATACGGCGTGAAATATTGAGAGCTATCGCCGCGCATACCTGTGATGATGTTTATCAACTATATATGACGTCGTTCTCGTTTTTGCTCAGAATTTGCGATGACACACAGGAGTGGGGACGGAAAAACATCTCCGAGTTATACGTTAAATCAAGCCAAGAATATAAGATAGAGGATATCGATTTATATATAGATCCAAATGTAAATTTATATATAGAGCCAAATGTAGATGCCAATGGAAAAGAACCCAGACGTACAATTGAACACAGATGTACAATTAAGGAAGAAATATCCCTGACTGATGAAACGGATGCAGTGGTAAAACTAATTGAACGATTTCGTGAGCAGTCGTTGATTTATGTTACTATATTCCGTGATGGACAAGATACCGTACTCCGGGATTTTTCATTTGAGAGAAGAGTAATGATAAAATACAATGACATTAGCATTACGTTAACCTTGCAAATTGCAAAAGACAATGCGTCTGCGCTAACTGGCGAAATTAAATATACTTCTACTGGAACGGTTAATGACGCTATTGGTAAGAAATTTTTTAGTAGTGTGAAGCATCTTGATCCTATTGCGGGTTGGGAGGTCTTCGGCACTGATGAAAATAATGCTGATAAAACTAGGCCTGCGACTTGGCGCAGAGGCAAGTTCGCAATCGCACTGTCAAGTTAGTATGGCTAACGGTATTTTTATTGCGACAGCACGCACAAAATCTGCATTGATTCAATATAATATAGAATTGTGCTCACTTACCCCAAAGGATTGCATTCCCTTAGAAGACAAGGAAACATTCCGGGGGCTGTGTGCGGACGGTTGCAGGAACTACAAAAGAAAATGGTCTTGTCCACCATATTCACCATCATTTTATGACTTTACTTCCGAGTGGAATAAACTTTATGTTTTATATATGAGAATCAACACAGATCAATTCTCATATATAAAAAATGACTATCTGAAAATTAAAGCTGCAAACTCGATACTGAAATCAAGAGCAGATAAGTTTATGTACAAAATGGCAATGCAGCATGGCCGTTATATTTCAACAGGTAGTTGTAGACTTTGCAAACCGTGTAAATGTAAAATAAACATGCCTTGTGCCCATCCGGCTGAAAAGACTTATAGCTTTGAAGCTTTAGGGGTTAATGTTAGTGGGCTTGTAAACATGTGCTTTCAAGAGCCCCTTTTATGGTACAAGCCAAAGAGCCTTCCAAAGTACACATCTGTTGTTTGTGGGCTATTGACTAACGAATTGCTTTCTGTTGAATTCTTAAAGAATGAATATTTTAGGTGTATTAAAAATTAATTTTATTTTTTTTACGCCGTTCCTCTAATTTATTTAGGAGGAGCAACAGGATAGACTTTTCGATGAAGATGATCAGTTTGCTCCATTAATTTCAGAAATTGTAGGTCGAACTTCCCGTTCTGAATACTTTGACGCCTGAAGCAGACAAGCCAGTTTTTTCCCGCTATCCCTCTCCCATACCTTGCAATCCCCGTCAAAAAGGCTATAATTAGGAATAGGTGGAAATTAAAAAGTCGCCGTGACCTGAAAGTGTTGACGCACTTCCAGGCACGAGCAGGTGGTATGAGCACCTACACGTAACAGACTGTCCACGACGACATTTTTATTATACAATGTTGCCCGTTTATGCACAAGCAAGGTGCCTGTGCTGCGGGTGAAGTGAGTGTAATGGGATGTCGGCAGGGAGCAGACTGTGCGGCTTCACGCAGCAAGAGATCAGCCTATTCCTGACCCAGGCAGCAAGGAACTGTTCGCGTACCGGTTAAGCGGACCGCTTTACTGTTCACAGCCGGTTTGCTTCCGGTTGATTGAGGTTAGGTGTTTAGGATTCAGCAAGTAACGAAGCATAGCGCATGTGTAGGGTGAAAAAAACCTCGCATGCGCTTTTTAATTTCCCCTATAAAAGCAGACGGCAGGACCGGGTCATGACCCGGAGCCTTGCCGCTGCTTGAAATAGGGGGGATAATAGGATGCCGGATTATAAAATGATGTATTTTCAGCTTGCGGCTAAAGTTGCAGATGCCATGGATATCCTTTTAAAAGCACAGCAGGAGGGAGAAGCGGAATTCATGGATGGAGAGTCGTTTCCTGGGCTCAAAGTCATGACCATTCAAGATGAAAACCGTGATTCTGAATAGGGAAAGAGGATTTGGACTGCCAGCCCAAGGATCTTAGCCGGCAAGGAGGCCTTCAAAGCCCATGGGAGTTCAACTTATTTTCAGGAAGCAGCCCAAAATTTTGAAGACCTACTAGAGGGTAAGATCCAGGTCGAATTTCTTGAAGAAGTTTAATAGGCAGGGATCTACTGAAGAAACTTAGATTTGTGGCTTAGTGTTGTAGGGTGAAACGGGAAGTTTTTGTATTTCTGCTGATGTGCCGAGGATAGAACCGGAGAGAGTTTCAGTGAGCGGATAATTAATAAAGGGAGCGAAACTAAGGGAATCTTAGGCTTCGCTCCTTTTTCACATAGAATTGTCTGACTGAGGGTTATGCTTTACGCAGAGTAAGCGATGCAAGATAGACTGTCATGCAAAAGGTTCGTGCTAATAGTGTATAATTTCAAGAATATTGTTAAAAGGAACAGTTGTTGGCAGGGTTTTACTGAATAATGAAGAATTCTATTTAGAAATAGGATGCCAGAATTTTCCGAAATTGTGGGTTAAACGCTCAAACCTGGTGTCAAGAGATAAATCAATAGGTTACAATTTTAATATCATGTGGGAGGAGTGTGAGCGTATGAACGAAGATTTTAAATCTTTTGGGGAAACTGCAAAGCACAAAAAAGAAGCATATCTCAAAGGAGCCCAAGGTAGTACAAACAATTCACAAGAATTATTTGTTTCTGTAACTGATGCTATTAAGAATAGGAAAGTTCGTCGGTAATTGAATTTAAGAGTCTTCTAGAGTATTTTTTCAAGTTGTATTAGCACAAAATGAAGAGATAAATCTACATAATGGAAAAAATCCTAGATAATGTCTTGCAGTGCGATATTAGCAAATTCAGCCCGTCCCTACTATGCGGAACGGTTAACCTCCGCTCTCCTGGAGATCTTAACGTATTGCTACAAAGGCTTATCTTGGACTGGCTCCAATAAAACCTCTATAGTGGCTCCACAAACTGAAAATCCATCAGTCAGAGTCTCCTAATTGATTGCTAGGGGATGTATCTCAGCGATCACTTCACGGTCGGCCGTCAAGAGTGCTGGTGCTCTATTAGCGATAAGCTTTTCTGCAGCTCCTCCTTCAATAGTCCCTATGGTTTGGCTGGTGTCAATGACCAAAGCCATCAAAAAGCAGTTGAAGGACTCTGGGGTCGGTACAAAGGCGCAAAAGGCACTGAAGTTTCAGCAAGAACATGGCAAGCAGGCGCGCAAGGTTCGTCCCAGTGAACAACGGGAAGCCGAGCAGGCAACGCAGGTTGTCTCTGAAGCAGGAAAAGCGTAAGGAGAAGCACCAGGGGCATGAAGCCTTCGGTGCCTTCTCCCTTTATGGCCGAAAAATTGAGTGATAGAATCCCAGACAGAAGATGACCGATGAAACTTTTCACAACGGCGAACATATAAGGGAGTGTTACCGACATATGTCGTATACACCCTATTGAATTGTGAGATCTGCGACACATGTCGGTAATCCAATAACGTTCTACGACATAGCGTGCAAATGCCGCGCTATCCTTGGCGCGGACGAAAAGGATTTGTAGTATTCTTTCACAGTAGTATAAAAAGCTCTATCTCATAAATTATCCCTTTTGTCTTCTAGATACCGATAAAACTTTGCTATAAGATAATAAAAAATAAATCCTACTATGAGCCAGAGCCAAGGACCGGCTTTAACAAATACCATTAGACCTAGCTGTGACAATAGTATACCAACAAAACTGGTAGCCACGGTCCAAATGATTAAATATAACCACTGAATATACGGTTCTTTTCGTTTGGGTAAAAAGTAAATAAACAGCATAACTGTCGGTGTCCATGCTAGAACTGTCCATATAGACAGCATACCGATATTGAAGGGTTCAATATGCTGGTACCTAGTTAGATTTAATAGGCTGTAGATATATTCAAATCCAAAGTCTACACCTGAGCCACAAAGCATTCCCATCCAAAACAATCTTTGTATTTGGCTTCTGGGAATGAAAAGTAGAGCCAAGGCTAATAGTCCGCATGAAAAAATTAAATAATAATATAAGTATGGAAGATTAAGATTCAAGAAAATTCTCCTCCTTATAATTTTGATTTTACTTCGTTATTTTGAATTTCAATTACTCTTTTAGTATTTTGCATATGCCACAGCCAATATTCCTTTTATATCAAGCCACTAAAATTATAGAGCTCAAAAAGAGGGATAGTAAGTGGTGTGATGTTTTTGTTCTAGGAATGTGGTGCAAATCGGATTGTCCTCCGCTCTCCATTTATAACCCAATATATAGCATGTTAGTGAGCTCTTCCTAACGTGCACCTGTTGAAAAATAGCGGGAAATGAGGAGTATCCAGCTAGTAAAATTGAGCCAGAAGAGACTCCTCAGGAATACATAAAAAGTGAAATAAGTAGTTCAGGATTTCTTTGTTGAGATAAATATCATAGTGGATCAGTTAGACTGATTGCTTTCACACGAGTAATTTCGGTTCCCTGCAGATATTCCACTTGTGGAAAAGCTGAAGGCTGAGGCATTAAATATAAATTAGTTCTTCCAGAAGATCTGGTGATAGACAAGTTCATTTACCAGGACCTGTGTACTCCTGGGTATTTCCCTTTTGATGCCCAGTGGAATGCCACTCGATATGTAAACGATGCCATCAACTCAGGTGCGGTACTTCTAACCAACTCAGAGGTAACCAGGGTAATTGTGAACGGAAAACAAGCTGTGGGTGTGTCATGAGAGATATAGCTACTGACTTGTAAAATTTGTCCAAAACCTATGCTTTTAATATGGATGGATATAAAATTATCCAAAGATTACAAAATACGACATACTTATTGGCTACAATTGGTTTATAATAAAGGAAGTATATGGTACAGTCGAGAATAATTTAAGTGAACTCGTTCAAATAAAGTTGAACATCGAGACTTCGGTGACGATAGTGTCCGGTGGACACTATCGCCGAAAGCGCACGACCAGTAACGAATACTAATGCGCTGAGGGTGGAGTCTACTACCGAAGTGGAGGTACGGGTTCACCACTCCCACTTATAGAAGTGGGATCTTAACGATTGGAAAAATGTCCATAGATCAAGTTAATTGGATCAACTTTTGATAAACATATAATATTTACATTTATTAGAGGAGGTGCCCTATGCAGACAAATGTTGAAAGACTCTCATTTCAAAACGGCAGAAAAATTACTGGCAACAAAAAGCCAGATTACATTAAACAGCCGAAAAATGAAGACAAAACAACTGGACGGCTTTCAATACCCCAGGTGACACTTCCCAAAGGCGGCGGAGCATTAAAGGGAATTGATGAAAAATTTACCGTAAATCCGGTCAACGGTACGTTCACATTCAATGTTCCCCTGCCAATTACAAAGAGTAGAGGGGAATTTGCTCCTACCCTTGCAATAAGTTATAATTCCGGTTCTGGAAACAGTCCATTCGGTCTTGGTTGGAATCTGGAGCTCCCCTCCATTCAAAGAAGAACAGATAAAAAGCTGCCCCTTTACCAGGATAAGATTGAAAGTGATGTATTTATCTTTTCCGGAGCGGAAGATCTGGTGCCTCTCTTAAAAATGGACAAAAACGGTCAACTGGTTCTTGATGACAACCAAAAACCTGTTCCGGATGAGTTTTCTATTGACGGACTTTCAGTTAAAAGGTATATACCGCGTATCGAGGGACTTTACGCCCGTATCGAAAAGATAACAAATGGTTCAGACACATATTGGAAGGTATCATCAAAGGACAACACAGTAACCTACTTTGGCCTCACAAAATCCTCAAGAATTGCCGATCCATCTGATAGCGGCAGAATATTCAAATGGTTTCCGGAATTCAGCTTTGACGATAAGGGTAACTGTACATATTATAAATACAGGATTGAAGACAACAAGGAAAATCCAAACATCAAGCCCCAGGTTGATGTCTTCGATAAAAACAGATTTCCTTCCGGTGAACCTTTAAGTAATTTCACCAATACGTATCTTGAAAAAGTACATTACTGCAATAAAAAACCCTATTACAGAGATCCTCAAAAGCCATACGATCCTGTAATATATAATGGTAGTTATTTCTTTGAAATTGAATTTGACTATTTTGACAAAACTCCGCTCAGATCTGGATTAAATTCTGAAAGGGATTACAGATATGACATATTTTCAGATTATAGGGCCGGTTTTGATATAAGAACATACAGATTATGCAGAAGTATTGGATTTTATCACTGTTTTAATGAACTGAACGAAGATAACAGCGACACACCATACCTTGTAAGATCCCTTGATTTTACATATGCCCATTTTAACGGCAAAAAGCCGGCAAATAACTCTGAAGCCCTTATAGAAGCTGATTACATAACATCAATCCAACAGTTCGGATACGTTAAAAATGGCACAAATTATAGCTATAAAGCTCTTCCCAAGATGGAATTTGATTATTATGACTTGTCTTGGGATAAAACTATTAAGGATGTAACTCTTGAAAGTCTTTGGGGAGATCCGGTTGGCATAAGCGGTGAATACCAGTGGACCGACTTTTACAGTGAGGGAGTCCCAGGAATTCTTACAGAACAGGCCGATGCCTGGTACTATAAAAGTAATAACGGAAATGGTGAATTCGGACCCTCAAGGCTGGTACTTACAAAACCGTCGGTTTTGGGACTTGGGCAAGGAACTTTGCAGATACAGGATCTTATGGCAAATGGCCTAAAGCAGGTTGTTACATATGATAAAAACATGTCGGGATACTGGGAAGCAACCGAAGATGAAAGTTTTAACATTTTCCATCCTTTTGAGAAGCTGCCCAATCTGGATTTGAAGGATCCAAATCTTAAAATGATCGACTTGAACGGTGATGGAATGGCTGAGCTACTGATTTCTGAGGATTATGCCTTTCTATGGTACCCATCACTAGGAAAAGAGGGCTTTGACTCCCCATACAGAATATCCAAATCCACAACTGAAGAATCTGGCCCCACAGTAGTTTTTGCCGATGAGACCCACCTTATTTACCTTGCAGATATGACTGGAGATGGCTTAACGGATATTGTCAGAATAAGAAATGGTGAGGTTTGCTACTGGCCAAATCTTGGCTATGGGAAATTTGGAGCCAAGATTACCATGGCCAACCCTCCCTTGTTTGACAACCAAGACCTTTATAATCCTGAATTTCTTCATCTTGTTGATATTAGTGGTACAGGATCTACCGACCTTCTCTATACAGGCAATGGAAAGACAAAAGCCTTTATAAACATGTGCGGCAATTCCTGGGGAAGCCCTGTTGAGATAGGCCTTCCAATGACACCTCCGCCTGTGTCTCTGGCCGTAACCGATCTTGTTGGAAATGGTACAGCCTGTCTGGTGTGGTCCTCTCCGCTGCCTTCCAATTCCACATCTCCAATGAAATACATTGATCTGATGAGCGGTAGGAAGCCTTATATAATGAAATTTCTCAAAAACAACCTTGGAAAGGAAACTACCATCCAGTATAAAAGCTCCACAGAGTACTACCTAAAAGACAAGAAAAACAGCACAACCTGGGCTACAAAACTTCCCTTCCCGGTTCAATGTGTCAGCAGAGTGGAAGTAAGAGAAAAAGTAACCAATACTTGCTTTGTCACACTTTACAAGTACCATCATGGTTATTATGACCATGTAGATCGTGAATTCAGGGGTTTTGGACTGGTAGAGCAGACGGATTCCGAGGAGTTCGACATATTCAAATCCAGCGGAGGAAGCAATGTTCTTACAAAGGAGCTTTATCAGGATCCTGTTACAACAAAAACATGGTTCAATACTGGGGCCTACCTTTCAAAAGACAGACTATTTGACAGGTTCAAGCGCGAATTCTATCAGAACGACAAATTTAACGAAGTTCACCTTGCTCCTGATAGAATTGAAACCCCTGATGATTACATAACTTATGAGCTTATTGAAGCTTACCGTGCCTTAAAAGGAACTGTCATACGCCAGGAAGTCTATGCTAACCTTGATAATCCTCAAAATGATCCCAAGTCGTCAATACCCTTTACAGCAGTGGAAAATGGTTATGTGGTAAAAAGAATTCAGCCAATGGATAAAAACAGATATCCAGTATTCATGGTGCAAAACACCGAGATGCTTACATACAGCTATGAAAGAAACCCAGAAGACCCAAGGATATCACATACACTCAATCTTAACATTGACAGATATGGAAACATACTTAAAACCGCATCTGTGGTTTATGGAAGATTTAAGGATGATGCCGGGTTACCGCAGGAGGTCAAGGATGAGCAAAAGCAGCACCTTACTATTACGGATAACAGTTATTCCAATGATGTAATTGACAATAGCAATTACAGGTTGAGATTATTATATGATACATGTTCTTATGAGCTAACAGGAATAAAGGAAAAAGCTCAACCTGGATTTACTTATTCAAGTGAAGAGTTGCTCAATTATTATACCCAGGCCAAAGGTATTTCCTATGATGCCACACCATCCGGAGCTGTGGAAAAAAGACTCTATGACAGGGTTCGTACAATATTCAAAAATGACAATTTGACAGATGGACTTTCACTGGGCACCATCAATTACCTGGCTATTGTCCATGAAACTTACAGACTGGCTTTTACCCAAAACCTCATCACAAATATCTTCGCTACAAGGCTTGATGAGACAAAGATCAAATCAGGCGGCTATAAAAAATCTTCAGATCTTAGCTTTGGAAATACCGATGAGTGGTGGCTTCCTTCCGGGAAGTCGGATTATCAGGATGTCAACCAGGCAAAAGACCAATTTTACATATCGGACATTTATACAGATTCCTTTGGCAACCAGACAAAAATTACCTATTACAAGGATTATTACCTGCTGGTTTCCCAGGCAGAAGATGCAGCCAATAGTAAGATGACTGTGGACCGTTTCAATTTCAGGATTCTATCCCCCGAAGCTATCATTGACTCAAACGGGAACCGCACAGAAGTCAGGTTTGACTGTCTTGGAATGGTGGTTGGTACAGCCCTTTATGGAAAGGGCAGTACCTCTTCCGACACCGAAGCCGACCATTTCGACGGATTCCTTGCTGATCTTGATCAAAGCAGCCTAGATTCCTTCTTCACCGACCCGGTTCAAAACGGAAGCACTCTTATCAAGAAAGCTACGGCCCGGATAGTATATGATTATGCTCAAATCCCGGCAAAGGCGGCAACCATTGCCAGGGAAACCCACTATAAAAACGAAGCTGGAAATGAATCCAGCTTAAAATACAGTTTTGAATATTCAGATGGCTTTGGTAAAAAGGTAATGGAAAAAATACCAGCAGAACCTGGGGATGCTTTTATTCTGGAGAATGGTGTTTTATCCAGTGTATTTGCAAACCCACGATGGATTGGAACGGGAAGAACGGTATTTAACAACAAGGGTAATGAAGTCATGGAGTTTGAGCCCTATTTCAGTCAGACCCATCTGTACGAAGACGCAAAAGAACTTGTGGAGATAGGTGTTTCACCTGTTTTATATTATGATCCCATGGGAAGGCTCTATAAAACCGAATTTCCAAATGGTACTTACGGCAAGGTGGATTTTGACAACTGGCTGCGCAGGACTTACGATGAAAACGACAATGTAAAAAGTTCAACCTGGTATAACGACAGAATAAACGGCGATTATGGAAGTCAGCCCTACGCAAGGGACGGAGAAAAGGATGCTGCCCAAAAGGCATCATATCATGATGCCACTCCGTTAACCGAATATCTTGATTCCCTTGGTAGAAGCATCTACTATTCCGAGCTGAAATCCAGTAAAAACAACGCAAATCCAAAACAGGTAAATACCTTTTTAAAGCTTGATATAAAGGGAAACCTCCTTTACTTTATAGATGCCAGGGGTAATAAGGCGATGGATTACAGGTATGACATTGTCGGTAACCTTGTAAAAAGCGGCAGTATTGACGCTGGTGACAGATGGGTCTTCAACGATTGCACGGGTAATACAATTTACCAGTGGGACAGCCGGAATCAGACATTCGCTTTTACCTTCGACGGCCTGAGAAGGCCTTTGGAAATGAAGGTTTCAGGCGGAGAAAACGGGGTGAATCTTGACAATGTTTATGAAAAGATTATTTATGGTGAAGGCCAGCAAGGGGATCAGGACAAAAACCTCCGGGGTAAAATAGTTTGTCATTATGATACTGCCGGGAAGATGGAGTATGAAAAATACGATTTCAAAGGAAATCCTATTAAAACCCATCAGAAACTACTCAGGGATTATAAGTCAGTCCCCAACTGGAGTCTTCCAAATCCAGACACCTATCTAGGGGATGATATTTTTAATTCCCAAACCAGCTATGATGCCTTAAACCGTGTCATATCTGCATCAAAGGAATATCAAAATGTCACTGACCAGGTGCAGAACATATATGATAAGTCGGGAAGACTTAAATCGGTCAAGGCGAACAATACCCCTTACATCGTTTCAATAGATTACAATTCAAAAGGCCAGCGTCTGGTAATTCTTTACGGCAACGGCACTTCGACAGTTTATGAATACGATACTCTGACCTTCAGGCTAAAAAGACTCAAAACCAATAAATCCAAGAATTCAAACAGCAAGCTGGTTCAGGATTGCTATTATTTCTATGATCCTGTAGGAAATATCACCAGAATTTACGACAGTGCTGTTCATGTGAAGTTTTTCAACAATTCCATAACAGACGGTACTATGGACTATGAATATGACTCAATGTACCGTCTATTAAGCGCAAGCGGAAGGGAACACCAGGCTCAAGGGAGTTTCGGCAGCCCGGACAACTGGAATGACTTCGATTATACCAAGCGATACAGTCCCAATGATGATATGGCACTTCGAAATTATACCCAGACATTCCAGTACGACGATGTAGGTAACCTACAAAAGATGCAGCACATTGCCGGAGCTGGCAGCTGGACCAGAGACTATAATTACAATCATAACAATAACCAGTTGATTAATACAACAATTGGTTCTGATACCTATAATTATACATATCACCCCACTCATGGATTTGTTACATATATGCCTCATCTTCAGACAATGTCCTGGAATTTCAAGGATGAGTTACAATCTGCATCACAGCAGCTTAGTAACAGTGGAACTCCTGAAATTACATACTTTATATACGATTCAAACGGACAAAGGGTTCGCAAGGTGACTGAATATGCATCCACCAGTGGTAATCATCCCTTGGTAAAGTGCGATAGGATCTATCTTGGCTGGATGGAATTTTTCCTGGATTACAGTCCCAAGAACAATGGCCTTGTGCGTAAAACATTGCACATCATGGACGACCAGTCAAGGGTTGCCATGGTTGAAACAAGGAATGAAATTGATGATGGTTCCCCCAAAAAACTTGTAAGATACCAGCTTGACAACCACCTTGGATCAAGCTACATGGAGCTGGATGAAAACGAATCAGATATTACCTATGAAGAATATCATCCCTACGGTACAACAGCTTATCAGGCAGTCAATAAAGATATGAAAGCCATTGCCAAAAGATATAAATACACCGGGAAAGAGCGTGACGAAGAAACAGGGTTGTATTACTACGGAGCAAGATATTACGCCCCCTGGCTCGGGTTATGGACCAGCTGTGACCAGAAGATATCTGTCACATATTCAAGTGCCTATGTTTATGTAAAAGACAGGCCAATAATCATGACAGACCCTGACGGCAGGGATGATGACTGGTCCAAGAAATTAAAGGGACTTTCCAATGACGTAAGCTCAAAGGTTAAGAAAGCCAGAGAAATGGTCCGTTCAGCAGATGACAAGATAACCAGTGAGCTGGATGGAATCAACCAAAGATACTGGAATACGGGAAACGCACTTACCACACAGCTTGCAACCGATGTATGCAGAAACATACCCCTGCATAGACTCATTCCCTACTTACCGGGAATAAGCAACCCCGACAATAATTACCCTGGTTTTGTATGGAATCCCACTGAAACACGGGAGGCAAGTGCAGGTATATTTTATTCCAAAAGGGATGCCTTACAGCGTATTGCCGGATACTATGATTTCTATGACCGCACAACCTACATGATTGCCGCCTTTATTGACTATGAACCCATCAGATTCAGGTATGGCAACAGGGACTGGAAAATCGAGCTCTGGAAGGGCAGATACGGTGTCACAGTCGGCGGTGAAATCGGAATCTATGTAGGTCAACACATCACAGGTACCGATACCGCGTCAGCCGAAGACAAGGACATGTTGCACATGCAGTTCCAGTTGGTAAATAAAAGAACAAGCAAGGAAGTATTCCACAGAGAGGGCACCCACTGGTGGCTGACCGGTTTCAAGCCCTGTGAGCCTGGTACACATGCAGATCTGGTCATGAAAGCCAAGATCTGGTTCAAGGATGCAAATATGCGGAATGCCATGTATGATTCCATGGTAAGAATGGGCTATGCACCTGTTAAAGAAGCCAAGGGAGCCGAGTTTGGGATTTCCTTCAACTTTGATCAGCCCAAAACCAGGCAATCCAAGGAAACCGAACAGCAGTACAGGAACCGTCCAGCCCAGGTACAGCAGAAAAAGGCTGTAAACCAATAATTGATGATTAAATAGATTCGGTTTAACTCACAAAATTAAATTTTCGCAAAGGGGGAATTCATGATGCAATCCGACAACACAAACCAAAATCTGAATACCGGCGATGTTTCCCACAACGAGAAATCACTGCGAATTGGCCTCTTGCACAAAGCCCTTCACCTCCTTGGCTTTCATGTGGATAAAGAGGAAGAGGAGCGGAATCTGGCGAGCGAATCCACCCTGAAGCAGGTCCGGTTGTTTCAGGAACGGATGAATATCCCCGTTAACGATGCGGTAATAATCGACAACGAAACTTTTAAGGCATTGATCGAAAAGTCAGGAGCCCAACTGACTTTAGCCGGAAAGAGTTTATCTTTATCGGGTACAGTTTATGAAAGTACCGGAGAAGTTTCAAAAAGCCGCCATGTTATAGCCCTCGGTGTGGGTTTAAAGGGTGCAGCCTATTACCGGAAGGCTAAAAGTTTAAAGGAAATACTTAAAAAAGGCGGTCTTGATAATCTTGGTGAAGCTTATACCGATAGCAAAGGCCAGTACACTATCAAAACCATAGATTATCGAACCGAAGCAAATGTGCGCAAAAAGACCGACCTTGTAGTTTTTGCCGTTGATGGGGACAGCATACTTGGCCGATCCCAGCTGATAAATCCAGGTCCAAGCCGGAGCAGCGGTATAATAGGAAATGTCGATATCAGGATTACCGTAATATCAAGCAAAACCGAATATGAGTTGTTGATGAAAACTCTAAATAATTATCTAAAAATAAACAAGGCAAACCTTTCCGATCTGGCCCGCTCTCATGACCAGGTACTTTATACTGCAGGGGAGTTGAATGAAAAATACCTCAATGTCAGGATTGTAGCCAAAGCCCGGGAACTTGCCCCCCATATGTCCCATGAGCTTTTGTACGGGCTTGGAAGGCAGAAAATCCCCTTTGACCTGGCTGCATTGTATAAAAAGAATGACACCCAATTAAAAAAAGCCATAGACAGATCAATCAGAAACAACCTGATAAAGCCCTACGACAGGGAAGAAATAGATTCATTTATAAATAAACTCCGTGAAAGGGCAACAAACCATTTGCTTCAACAAAAAAACTCAAAAGGGCAGTTCAGCTTGGATGAAATTCTATCTGTTCCCCTACCTGAACAAAACCATCGAGTAGCCTTTGTAAATGCGGTGCAGAGTTTTAAAGCCACCGGTTCCAATGCTAAAAAGCTGGATTACGGCAAGTTCTGGAACGAGTATCTCCCTGCCCTCCCCTCATTTAAAAGGAACCCAGATCTGGTCAACAGGCTTTTATTTACTCAGCAGCTGGCAGTTCTTTCAGGGGGGCATCTTCCTTTAATTAAGGAATTTCAGGATAACCACAAATATACAAAAGCAGAAGAGCTTTTGAAGCTTGATACGAAAACCCTGACAGACATTTTTACAAAAACCGGCGTTCCGGATTTTATCAAGGCAGATACCGAGAAAAACAGAGTTTTAAAATATGTCGAGAGATTTGAAAACCTTATTAATTCAGCATTTCCCACGCAAAAAATCAGCACTATGCTGAAAAACAACCGTATACCGCTTAAAAATGCTTCTACCGCAAACGGTTTAAAAACATTTTTGGACATTGCCGAGAAATTTGATATAAGCACTTCCCGAATTCATGATTTTGAAAAAGAGATCAAGGAGGCAGTTCCTGAAAATTTTGAAGCAGTTAAAAACGAGCTTAAGCGTATGCAGCGTTCTTTTCAGGTGAGTACCTCTCCCCAGGTCATGGCAGCATTAATGAAAAATGACCTTGATTCCGCCTATAAAATAGCAAGCATTCCAAGAAAAAGCTTTTTGAAAATGTATAGCAATTCCCTTGGCGGACCCCAGACCGCCGATGCAGTTCACCAGCGGTCTACTTTCATCAGCACACGGGCGGCTGAACAGGCTATAAAAATGTATGATCTTTCACACTCCGAGGCGCCGGGTTTTGCCTACTCAGGTGATGACTACAACAAGACAATGGCTGTATTGCAAAGGAACGTTCCCAATTATTCCGAACTCTTTGGGAGCCCGGACATATGTGAATGTGACGAAGGCCGTTCGGTATACAGTGCTTCAGCATACTTAGTGGATATGCTGAGATTTCTGTGGAGAGGCGTAAAAAATCATGATGGCAAAAGCCCTCTGGACATATTTAAAGAAAGACGACCAGACCTTTTATATCTGCCTCTTACATCTGAAAATACAAATACCATTATCCCCTACATAGACCTGGTTAACGAAGTAATGGAATATTACACCTATCATGGCTCGCTTGACCAAAACACCGCCTATGATACTGGGGATACCTTTGCGGATGAGCTTAGGGCAAGTCCCCAGAACTTTGAACTGGAAGCCTACCGCATATTGAAAAAGGCTGTCTACCCTTTCTCGCTTCCCTATCACCAGCCTCTGGACGTAATACGGACTTACGGGAGGCATCTTGGCACTGAGCGCTTTGAAATAATGAATGTTTTTGCAGGCAGTTCGTCAGCAAACTCAGTTCGTGCTTATCAAGCTGAAGTATTAGGCATGTCCCAGGAAGAGTATGCAATAATCACGGGTAAAAAATTTGACAACTCTAATGATACAATAAACCTTTGGGAAGATTACGGTTACAACAGTCATTCGGATCTTGAAAAACTGGCCGGAACCGGTATAAAAGATGGAATCCATGAATTTTTAAGACGTTCAGGCATAAATTATACGGACTTTGTGGAACTTCTTAAAACCAATTTCATTAACCCTTACCAGAGTATACTTGATTGGCTGGAAGAACTGTTTTCAGACAGCAGCCTTGGAGGAAAGACTCTTTACAGTAAATTGCAGAAAATAAATTACGGTACCTTACTTCCTTCATCAGACAGCGAAATTATGACTGCCCTCAATCAGGCAAAGATATCTGCAAATGATTTTACCGCCTGGGTAAAGGCCAATTTTTCTAATTTCAATTCAATAATTACCCTTTACCAGTCAAAATCAAGGTGTGATCTTGATACAACCTATCTTCGTACAATAGGAAACGTCTATGCATCTGCAGGTACTTCCGGAATACAGGATGTAACATGGTCTAAAATACATAGATTCCTGAGGCTCTGGAAAAAGTTGGGCTGGACAATTCATGAAACAGCTCTAGTGCTTGATGTTCTGGGAGAACGTGATACACATGGAATTGTGGACATCACACAACTTACGCTTAGTCGAATTTCCTCTGCAGTTATGTTAAACAGGGATTTGAAATGTCCCGTGAACCAATTGGCAACCCTCTGGGGGAATATTGATTCCTACGGAAAAAAATCCCTTTACAAAAAACTATTCCTCAACAAGGCTGTACAAAGGATAGACACAGCCTTTGAGCCAGACGGTTTCGGCAATTTCCTGACTGATAAAAATGCAAAACTTAAGGATCATATTCCGGCCATTCTTGCCGCTTTCAGAATGTCCGGAGATGACCTTGATTCAATCATAGATGTCTCAAGTGTGATTGAAAACATGGTTTCAAGGCCTTTAAGACTGGATAACGACCTTTTAAACATTTCAAATCTCAGCACAATATATCGCTACACTGTCCTAGCCAAAGCATTGAAGATAAAAGTTCCCGATTTCTGCCTTTTAGTAGAGCTTTTTATAAAAAAACCTTTCAGTATATTCAGCAATGATACAAAACTTTTTACAAACATTGACCCCAGCCTGACCCTAAACTTTGAAAAGATGGCTCAACAAATCAAATCTTCCGGGTTCAAAGCCGAAGTTCTGCAATATATTTTTACCGGAATACTTCCATCCGGTTCAACAACCAATCTTGGGCTTAATATCGACAAGGTGAAGACGGCAGCCAGGCAAATCCGGGAGGAACTCGATGCAATAGAACAAAATTTCCCTGATGTTCCCGCTGCTCCTTTGACCTCGGGCATACTGTCCGATATTCTATCTCTTTCATATGATGCAGATATAGTAAGCAGCCTTATTGGAATTGTTGAATCGGTCCAGTCCTATCAGGTTTTGACCGATACCGACTTGAGTATTGCCATTCCGCAGCTTATGACACAAAAATACAGCTATGATCCGGCAAGTGGGATACTTACTTCAAAAGGGTCCATGACAAATGCTGATAAGACAGCCTTAAAGTCATTGCCCGGATCAAATGACAGTTTCAACAGCGCCGTGGATAAGCTTTATACCTTGTCCAGGACTAACATTTCAGGCAGCCCAATGTATACAGTAATGACTAAGGCCAATCTGACTGTTACAATACCTGAATCCCTTTCAGCAAAGTTTTCCTACACCAAGGCAAGTGGAAGACTCTCCTGTACAGGAATAATGTCCGACAGTGAAAGAACAGAACTTATAAACCTTCAAGGTGCTGATTCAAATTTCAATAGTGCTGTAAACTCTTTGTACACCATGCCTGAGGATTTCATTGTCAAGAACTTTGACAAAGTTTTCAAAGACATGAATTCTACAAAAAGTATACTCCTAAACCACCCTGCCCAAACAGTTGAAGCCGCTTTGGAGGAAAAGCTGGGGTTTGTTTACAGCTCCTACCTGCCTCTTCTTAAAAGGAAACTTCATGAAGATGCGATTATCCAGCATATTGCCTCTCTTACCGGCACAGTGGAAGAAGCTGTTTCGATACTGGTAAAGGAAGATTTGGAGTCCCTGATTGCTTCAATAAATCAGCAAGGATTCTCAGCCCAATATTTTTCCGATTCTACATTTACAAATGCCGACAAATCAGCAGTTGACGGCAGTCTAAATTACAATTGGGGAAACAAAACATCCGGCAGCTCCAGATGGGAAGCCTATCTGACATCACCTTCCACAGGTGAGTATACTTTGACAGTTGATGTATTAAAGCCGGATGAGACTTTTAAATTATATCTTGACAATACTTTGATATTGGAAAAACCTGCAAACAATACCCAGACATCATGGGAAGTCATAGTCCAGCTCAATTCCTCCTTGCTGCATGCCATAATGCTCGAATGCTCAATTTTCTCACAGGATTCCGGTGTTAAGCTTTCATGGAAATCCGCCACATCACAGATTGAGACTGTTCCTTCAGGTGCCGTATACCCCAAAAACGTTATAGATAGCTTTATCGATAGTATGACTGTCTATCACAGGGCGGTCAGATTCATCACCGGCTTTAAACTGACCGGCCAGGAAATACAACATTTCAAGTTCTACGGCAAAGATTTTGACAATATAGATTTCAAGGCAATAACACCTGTCCACTGGATCAGATTTAACAACTATGTTCAGCTTAGAAACTCGGTACCCCAAGCAAAGGCTCTTTTGACCGATGTCTTTAAATCTGCCAACATATCAAACCCTGCTCCAGTGATAACTGATATTTTAGGCAAGCTTTGCCTCGCCACAGCCTGGGACTTTGATACCGTCAGTTATCTTTCGGGTTCCTGCTTCAATTTGGGCATCGGAGATTTTAAAAATGAAATTTCGATATCAAAACTCTTCAGTGCCTTGAAATATGTAAATTCAACCGGTATACCGGTAAAGACAATAATTCAATGGGCAGCCCCGGAAACTGATTTTGACAAGCTGAATATCTGTGCTGAACTGGTTAAAAACGCAGTCAAAGCCAAATACGAAAGTGACGACTGGATGAAGATAGCAGGAGGATTGAGTGATAAAATCCGTGAGAACCAGAAACAGGCTCTCATTGATAATCTCCTTACAAATCAGAAGCTGATTGACTGGGGTGTCAAGGATGCCAACGGCCTTTTTGAATATTTCCTCATCGATGTGCAGATGACTCCATGCATGGATACATCAAGGATTGTTCAGGCTAATTCTTCTGTTCAGCTCTTTGTGGAACGATGCTTATTAAATCTTGAAAGTGATAAAACCACAGGTTTCGAAAAGGGTGCAGCACCTGACTGTATTGACAGGGACCGTTGGGAATGGATGAAAAACTACCGTGTTTGGGAGGCTAACCGTAAAATTTTCCTCTATCCTGAAAACTGGCTTGAGCCTGAATGGCGGGATGATAGAAGCCCTTTCTTCAAGGATCTCGAATCGGAGCTGATACAGAATGACATAACTGACCAAAGCGTAGAAACCGCATTCAGAAATTACCTGACCAAACTCAATGACGTGGCAAATCTTGATGTGTGGGGCATTTACCAGGAGAATGATGATGTCGGCGCATTCAAGCTTTTGCATGTATTCGCAAGATCCCATAATGCCCCCTACCAGTTTTATTACCGTACCTGGAACAAGTACATGAAGTGGAGTGCATGGGAAAAGATCCAGACTGACATAAGATGTATTGACGACGGCGATAACAGCGGCGTACATCTGATACCTGTAGTGTGGAAAAAGAGGCTGTTCCTTTTCTGGCCTGAATATATCCAGAAACAAGAAACCAACACTCCCAAAAAGGATGGAAGCAGCGAAGATGCCAGCTTTGTGGATGTATCCAAAAAGCCTACATCTTCTTTGAAAGCAACAGATTATTGGGAAATAAGACTTGCCTGGTCGGAAAATCAAAACGGCAAATGGAGTCCTAAGCAGCTCACAAAGGAGTTCATAAGAGTAGACGGGAGCACTCTTCCAAAGGAGCTTTCATTTTATACTTACATCGACAAAAGTACATCAAGGCTTGATATTGGAATCAGAATGAAATATAAATATTTTGGTGAATTTCCTGTTTATTCCGATACATCAAATTCTGATGGTGATTCCTATTCAGACTATTCCTATAAAGAAACCCTAACAGCTTATGGTAAAACATTCGGAGGATTTTCCCTGTCTGATATCCAGGCAAAAGTACAGATTCTGGATACAGATTATTATATATCGCTTTTTGAAGACTATTACCAGAATTATTTTATGAAACAGCAGAATAATTCCATACTTGAATTCAAAGGGAAAACATATCTCGGTGCAGTAGTGGATCACAAACTCTTAAATTCCAACAACCTGTTCAATTTCATAAATTCATCACTGGTCAATCCTTTCTTTTATAGTGATTCCCACCGCACCTATTTTGTTAGGCCAGTCGATGTAAAGATACAGGATGTTGTAAAAGATCCAGGAAAGTCCGAGCCATTTATACCAGACATTGTTGAACCGGAGTACACTGAGCCTGTTCACGAAATAGGACCCGATGATTACATACCCGACCCGGTTGATGAGGGTGTAATAATAAATGAATACGATGTTTACGACCCTGTTAACGTGGCAACAAACACAAATATTGAATATGCAGCAAGTGACAGCAGTCTTGTGGATGCATCCATTGTGTATTCAGCTTCAGAGATGGCAAATGCAGCAGTGGCCACAGCCAATTATGCTCCGGAAACTGCTGTAAAAGTCATGTCCTATAATACTTCAAAAGAAGGACAAAACTTCGGCGCAGGTATGACCCAGATGTACATCCAACAATCCAACAGAAAAATAGCAAATTATTCAACTGTTGAAAAGGCTTTTGGGGGTAATTACGGTGATCCCGGCATTTACCAGGGAGGCTGGCATTACGAAAAAGGGTTGGAATTCCACACCTTCTATCATCCCTATTCCAGCCAGTATGTCACCAACATGAACAATTGTGAGCTTCCCATCAAGGGCCTGCAGGACAGTGATACCAGCATACCGGGTGATAATGGCGCCACATTCAATACCTATGGTCCGGATTCGACATATGTACCTGTGCCTGCTGATTTTGCAAGCAGGACTTATTACAAGGAAAATGTCTGCTTTGATGCGCTTGGGGCAAACAGCCTTTACAACTGGGAATTATTCTTCCATGCACCCCTTTACATCGCCACCAGGTTAAGCAGGAATGGAAAGTATGAAGAGGCAATGAAATGGTTCCACTACATTTTTGATCCGACAACCGACCAGATGCCCAGGCCCGGACAAAGCGACACATCACGCTACTGGAATGTACTCCCCTTTAAAACCACCCCCAACCAGAGTCTTGAGTACTGGTTTACCAGCCTGTTGCCAAACAAAAATCCATCTTCTGAAAACAGCCAGATCGGAGAATGGAGAGATAACCCATTCAAGCCACATCTTGTTGCACGAGACCGCCCCTTGGCTTATATGAAAAATGTTGTCATAAAATATGTTGAAAACCTTATTTCCTGGGGAGATTCACTCTTTACAATGGACACGATGGAAAGTGTCAATGAAGCCCTGCAGATTTATGTTATTGCAAGTCACATCCTGGGACCCCGTCCCCAGTTTGTCCCAAAACGCGGTGATGTAAAAGCCGAGACCTATGATTCTCTCAAAGACAAGTGGGACGATTTTTCCAATGCACTCGTTGAGATGGAAAACATATTCCCATACAGCAGTGCAGTCCCTGTGGGCTCGGGCAATGCACCGTCAAGTCTGTTGGGTATTGGCCCTGCGTTGTATTTTTGCATACCAAGCAATGATAGATTGCTTGAATACTGGGGCACGGTTGAAGACCGCCTGTACAAGATCCGTCACTGCTTGAACATCGCAGGAGTGGAAAGACACCTGGCCCTCTTCTCCCCACCGATTGATCCAGGAGCGCTTGTAAAGGCAGCAGCCCAGGGTTTGAGCCTTGGCAGTATTCTTGCGGACCTGAGCAGTCCTCCGCCCCTATACAGATTCTCGTATTTGATAAAACAGGCAAATGATTTCTGCAATGATGTGAAGACTCTGGGTAATATTCTGATATCTGTTCTCGAGAAAAAGGATGCTGAAGAACTAAGCCGCCTAAGGGCTTCCCAGGAATCCAGCGTACTGGAACTGATGACCCAGGTCAAGGAGCGCCAGATTCTCGATGCCAAGGCAGTAAGGGAAGGTTTGCAAAAATCAAGAGATGCTGCAGAATTAAGACTTCACCATTATAATGGCTTGCTGTCCTCCCAGGATATAACAGTTCCTGCATCCCCCGTAATCGGTTCCGATCTGAATGCAGACAGTGAACTACCTGCCGACACAAGCATCCCTGAAATCAAAATGGATGTGGATGACTCCCTTACTGACAGTGGAGAATCAGGAGTCAAAATCATAAACAAGGAAAAGGAAGACCTTGAAAAGGCCAAAAAAGCCATAATATACCAGGAAGTGGCATCAGGCATAGAGGGACTTGCAGGACTTTTGCATCTCATACCTGACTTTAAAGCCAGTGCCGAACCCATGGGAGTTGGTGCATGCATAAGTTACGGTGGTTCCAACATTGGTTCTGGCGTTTCGGGTCTGGCCAAAGTACCTATGATTGTTGCCTCGGTTTACACCCATCAAGGTGCCCAGGCTGCAAAGACAGCCGGCTTCATTAGGAGGGAGCAGGAATGGACCCTCGCGACCAACCTTGCTGCAAAAGAAATAATTCAACTTGATAAACAGGTCACAGCTGCCGATATCAAGGTTCAGATTGCTCAAAAGGAGCTGGAAGTACATGAGAAACAGATTGATAATGCAAAAAGCATAGAGCAGTTCCTCCAGGACAAATTTACAGGCCTGGAGCTATACCAGTGGATGAAGGAACAGCTGTTTGCTGTATATAAACAAAGCTACAACATGGCATTTGATCTTGCCAAAAAGGCAGAAAAATCATATAGATTTGAAACCGGAAAGGAAATAACCAATTTCATTCAATACGGATACTGGGACAACACCAAGCAGGGATTGACCTCTGGCGACAAGCTCCAGGCTGCACTCAGGAATATGGAAAAATCCTATACCGAAGAAAACAGGCGTGAATATGAGATTATCAAACATGTATCCATTGCACTGCTTAACCCGCTTGCCCTTTTGGAGCTCAAAACTTCCGGCAAGTGCTTCCTTACGCTGCCTGAAGAATTTTACGACCTTGATTATCAGGGACATTACTTCAGAAGAATCAAATCAGTCAGCCTGTCCATTCCCTGTGTTGCTGGTCCATATACTTCTGTCAACTGCACCTTGAGGCTTTTGAAGAACACAATACGCACCAAAACCATAATGAATGAAGATGGCAATTATGAACATAACAATGATGAAGGTGTATGGGTAGAAGATTCGCGCTTCCGCGACTCAAATGTTCCTGTGAAGGCCATTGTATCAAGCACCGGGCAGCATGACCCAGGAATGTTTGTATTGAATTTCAAGGACGAGCAGTATCTGCCCTTTGAAGGCGCCGGAGCAATCAGCGCTTGGAAAATAGAGCTGACCCAGGATACCCAGTTGCGACAGTTTGACTATTCGACAATTTCTGACGTCATACTGCACATAAGCTATACAGCCCGGGAAGATGCAGGTTTGTTCAGGGAAAAGGCAATATCGCATCTGAAGGAATTGCTCACAAACGCTGCAGAACTCTCAACCCAACCCTTGATGCGCATGTTCAACATCAAGCAGGAATTCACAAACGAGTGGTTCAGGTTCTTAAATCCTTCTGTTACAGGAGCCGACCAGCTATTGAGCCTTACTATCAGGAAAGATAACTTCCCGTTCTTTGTACACAACCGTGATATATCAGTAAAACGTATTGATGTACTGATTAACGGTTCAAGGCAGGGTGACTACAAGATGCTGATGTCCTGTACAGACCTGGATACCAACCCGATGAATTCTTCAGAAATCACCATGTACCAGGATGCAACTTTTGCAAACATGCAAAGGACATCATTGACAGGCAGTCCAGCCAACATGAATATCGAGAATATTGATTTGTTTTCACAATTGTCAATGAAGTTCAGGTACAACAGTGAAACACAATACAACAAAATTGCTTCAAATCCTGAAGAGATCTCAGATATGTATATTGTGGTACATTACTCTTTAAATAACTGAGTATGTTACGCTGTTCCAATAGGGTGACGCGACCATTGGGATAGAAAACAATCATTCTATTCCCAGCATCGAAACATTGATTAAAATATGTGAGGCCCTGGACATCACGCCGGATTACTTCCTGCTGGGTATTGTCAGACACACGAATGACAGCCTGCTTTCTCAAATTAATCAAAAAATCAAGCTGTGCGATGAGAAAAAGCTGGAACTGGTTGATCATTTCATAACGTGGGTAGTTGATGAAAAACTATAGTTTCAAAAAAGTGCGGACTGCACTTTTTTTATTTATAGGCTTTAGCCTGTTTCGTACACGAAGTGTGCGAAACAATAAACAACGCGCTATGCGGGTGGGGAACAAAAGTTATACGAAAAAATCACCTATAAGTTAAACTAGAGTTGTTCAAGCTACTAAATTAACTTAAGAAAGGTGATTTTAATGGCCAATAAGGAATACAGTTTGGCGCATGCAAAATGGATGTGTAAATATCATATCGTGTTTACACCTAGATACCGGTGATAACTTTGGATAAAACGACTCCGAAAGAGGCTGTTTGTCAGATTTTTGAAAATGTGAATACCGGTGGCGTGGCCCTTACAGTCTTTGAACTTGTTACTGCCACTTTTGCGGCAGAAGATTTTAATTCCCCCTTCCATATATTAAGAGGTCGAGTATTCTGATGCATAATCTTATTATAAACAAAGGAATACTTGTTATTTTGTTGAAATATCAAGTGTAGTGTTGCCCGTAGCTTCAACCTTTAATTACCGACATGTGTCGTATATACCCTATGGAATTGGAGGGATCTGCGACACATGTCGGTAATACATCGTTCTACGACATATCACGCAAAGGTCGCGCCATCCTTGGCGCGGACGAAAAAGAATTTGAGCTATTTCTTCAGTAGGACAATAATGTAATTATCGGTGTGCAATGTGTGTAATTAATAGATGTGGCAGATATTGGTTATAGAGGTTATAATAGAGCTAAGAGAGTATAGCAAAGGAGATTGATAATATGGCTAACGCATACGTTATTGATAGAAACTCAATCAAGCTTCCAAAGGAGGTTTCTGAAAAGCTGAAATTGAAGGAAGGAATGGAACTAAAGGTTATATCTGACGAAGTGGATGGGGTTTTAATATTGAAGGTTGTTGAAGGGAAAAGCAAGGATTTTTCCGGTATTAAAGGGATCGGCAAAGAGATATGGGAAGATGTTGACGCTCAGAAATACGTTACTCAGGAGAGAAACGAATGGAACTGAAGAAGGGCTTAAAGCTTTTTGTAGATACGGCACCTATTATATATTTTATTGAGGAACATCCAGTTTACATCAATGAAGTTTCCGATATATTTGACAGAACAGCTGAAGGAACTGTACAGGTAGTTACGTCTGTTATTACCTTGATAGAGGTTCTGGCAAAGCCATATAAACTTGGGAAAAATGATATAGTAGGTGTTTACAAGGATTTCTTTTCCAATTCAAAGGGATTCTCTGTTATGAGTATTGATACCAGTATCGCAGAATTGACTGCAAAGATAAGGGCAGAATTTGGGTTTAAGGTGCCTGATGCTCTTCAATTGGCTATCTTTGAACATAATGATTGTGATTTTTTTGTAACCAATGATAAACAACTCAAGATTTATGACAAAAATAGGATTTATATCTTAGGTGAAAATAGTTGATCATTGAAGGTATTATGAATGTTCCTTTAAGGCAGCGCCGTCCATGGCGCTGTCTGAGTATGGGGGCACGATACGTCGTAGAACAACGTATTCCCAAAATCTGAGAGGGTATGCAAGTAGTAACCAGACTTCGGGAATACGCGGGACGTTAGCTGAAATCGGTCGCAATAGCCGCGCCATCCTTGGCGCGGTTTAGATTTCAAGGGGATTCTTTGATTGTAAGTAACATGGTATAATGGGATTATATAGAAACATTAAGGCGGTGTATATAAATGAAATGGGAGGAAGTTAGAAAAATATATCCTGATAGATTTGTGAAAATTCAAATTCTCAAGGCTCATATTGAAGATAACGTACGGTATATTGATGATATGGCAGTAATGCAGGCTTTTGATGATGAGAGGGAAGCAACGAGAGAGTTGGTACGGGCAAAAGATGATATTTTAGTTTATCACACTGGAAAAGAAAAGCTTGAAGTACAGATCAAGCAGATATTTGGGTTTAGAGGAGCAACCTAATGAATATGAATTTTCAGGATGGGCTTTTGTTTACCTCTATCCAAATATCATTTCGCGGCAGTACAAAAGTAATTGAAAATGTTGTGATTGATACCGGAGCTGCAGAGACAATAATTTCACCGGATGCCGTTGAAGATATAGGGATTTTTGCAGAATTAGAAGACAGTGTAAATTCATTCTATGGTGTTGGAGGGAGCTTACATAACTTTTTCTCGAAAAATGTAGAGAAGATCAAATTGGGTGAGGTCAGTTTAGAAAAAATTAAAATGGATTTTGGAGTTATTGACCCAAAAGGCTATATTAATGGACTTTTAGGTTTGGATTTGCTTATGAAGTTAGGTGCTGTTATAGATTTAAAGAAATTATTATTAACATTAGATGCATAGTGAAGGATTATCTGGGGAGCCGCCGTCCATGCGGCTTCTGGCTTGCGGGGCACCTGACTCCGCATAACAGCGTATTCCCAAAATCTGAGAGAATATGAAAGTAGTAACCAGACTTCGGGAATACGCGGGACGTTAAGTGAAATTGGTCGCAGGAACGCCGCGCCGTCCATGGCGCGGATAGAGCAGATTAGTAAAAGAGGAATGCATATGGGGAAAATTGTTGTAGAATTAATTGATAATAATGAAACGATATTTTGGATCCATGAACAAAAAATTTCTAACAAACACGAAGGTAGAATTTATCCTACTAAAGTATCTGACATTACTACTTTAAAATCAGTGGCAATCTACAGCGTAAATAATGATCTGAGTAAAAAACAAATTGCTCAACTAGCATGTGTCGATTATGAATTACTTAAGAAGAAATACTCGGCGGAACATGCTAAGGGGCAGTCATATTTTTGTCGTTCCGCGTAGGTTCCAGGACCCTTCGCGAAACGACAAGTTTCGCCGAGTAAAGGAGCTTGTTGAAAAACAAGGAGTGAACTTTTCACAGATTACCCAGGCAGCCATTAAGGAGTACCTTGGAGTGGATAGACCTAAAAATTAAATGCTTGCCAAAGCGAAAGGGAGTGTGCCAAAACTACAAAGTTTCAGCACACCCCCTTGCAGTCTGAATCTGAATGCGAGGGGTTAACGTTCACTTATTCTTTCAGGTCGTTATAGATGCGCTCGAACTGACTTTTGCACTCTTTAAAGGCATAAAGAACATCCGGATCAAAGTGTTCAGGCATTGTTCTGCCGTCCCCCTCTGTAATGATCCTGCAGGCGACCTCATGTTCAAATGGAGGTTTGTATACTCTGAGATTTCTGAGTGCATCGTAGGTATCCGCTATGGCAACCAGTCGCCCTTCAATGGGGATGTCTTTTCCCTTCAATCCATAGGGATACCCGGCACCATCCCATTTTTCGTGATGGCTGATTGCCGTTTTCGCCGCGACCTCCAGCCATTTATGGTCTCCGATGATTGATTTCCCGAATATGGTATGATCCTTCATAACTTTGAATTCTTCTTGCGAGAGATGACCTGGCTTTTTGAGTATTTCTGAAGGAATATGAATCTTGCCGACATCGTGAAGGGACGCCTGGATTCGGATGGTTTCACAGAATTCTGCAGGGAGTCCCATATGGGTTCCCAGAAGGCAGGTATATTCTCCTACACGATGTACATGGTTCCCGGTATCTTCATCATTCACCTCGCAGGCCCGGGCCAGGCTGTGGATGGTGTATTGGTACCCATTGTTGACTTGCCGGATCTGGTCAGCGATGGATTCCATAAACAGGGCCTGCATGATCATATGATCAATCAGCAGGATTTCGTGTTCACTGATTTCAGTGTTGTAGTTGATGCAAAGCACACTCAGTTTGTATGTTGAAAATACTGCCACGTTGTTGATCGTGCCAAAATACTTTTTCAGCTCGGTGATCAAATCCATGTTTTCTTCAGATCCAACGCTGTCCTGGTTGATGATTCTAGATTCTAAGCGACACTGCGAATTGCGAACATACTTATGAAATTTCCCGGGGATACTGATTTTGTTGATTCCATTCTTCCAACTGATCAGTTCCCATGTCCAGAACTGGGTGTCTGGCGAATGCCCGGTCAGGATTAGTGCCGGTCGGTTGTATTGTCTGTCGTTCTTCCGGACTAAGTCCACCAGAATGCTCTCTATATGATCTGCCGGGCTGAAATAGCGGGGTTCAAAATAGACCATGGCTTTTTTCCCATAATCCGTAAAGGTATGAATCTGCTGATAGGCGTCCAGCATACGGTCATTCAGTTTTTTGACCTTAAGGAGCATCTTTACTCTGGCCAACACTTCATCTTTACTGAAGGGCTTTGATATGAAATCGTCCGCGCCTGCCTCAATGCCTTTAATACGTTCAGAGGTGGCGTTTAATGAGGTGATCAGTACTACGGGAATATCTCGGGTTGCAATATCCTCTTTGATCGCCTGGCAAACCTCATAGCCATTGACAGTAGGCATCATGACATCCAGCAGAACCAGATCAAACTGTTTCGTAGCTGCTACAAGTAGCGCTTCGGAAGGATTATCAATTGAAACCACGTCATAACCCCTTGGAATTAAGATGGCTTCCAGCAATCTGAGGTTCTGAGGTTCATCATCGACACAAAGAATTCGGAATTCATTCATCCTTTTCACCCTCCTTGAAGCAAGTTCTTTATGATTCTAGGAAGCTCTCGAGTATTGATGGGCTTCGACAGGTAAACATCTGCGCCAAGCTTAAGAAACTTTTCTTTGTCCCCGGCCATGGCATACGAGGTGAGCGCAGCAATCTTGATGTTTTGAGTCCCAGGTAACTGCTTCAGGGCAAGGATGGCAGCCGTACCATTCATGACAGGCATCTGGATATCCATTAAAATCAAGTCGGGCTTCACATGATCAATTGATTCCAGACATTCTTTCCCGTTGGCTGCTGTGAAGACTTCGAAACCATGAAGAGTTAGGAGGTCTTCCAACAGTACCTGATTTGCCTTATTGTCTTCTGTGATCAGTATCCTCTTTTTCATTGACACATACCCTCCCATGGTATTGATACGACTAAATGTTGATTCTGCCGCATTACTCCATAGCGTTGGAATTCATAGCTGCTGAATTGATGCTTCTCGGAAGCAGCACAGAAAATGTGCTGCCTATGTCGGGTTCACTGACGACAGTGATGGTGCCGCCATGAAGTTCTACCAATTGTTTGGCCAATGCCAACCCCAGACCAGTACCCTCGTATTTTTTCTCGTAGGTTGATTCCAATTGCTGAAACTCTCGGAACAAGAGATGTATCTGTTCTGGCGCTATACCTATGCCTGTATCCTGCATTGAAATCTTGAGGTATTCAGGGTGTTTTCCGGTTTCATCAGGAACTGAACTCAGGGCAGCAGTAACCGTCACTGTGCCGCCTGCGGGTGTGAATTTCACTGCGTTGCTTAAGAGATTATATAGAATCTGTTTGAGTTTACGCTCATCACCGGCAATCGATATGTCTGCTTCTGGCTCAAGAATTGTGGTCAGGGTGATTCCACTTTTCTGTGACTTTTCCCAAACAATAAGCCGAGAAGCCTCTAACAACTCACGGATTGAGACTAATCCGATCTCCAGCTCCATTTTCCCTGCTTCCACCTTTGAAAGATCCAGAATATCGTTGATCAGCATCAATAGATGCTTTGAAGAATTCTCAATGTATCCTAGGTATTGTGTCTGTTTGTCATTCAGTGGCCCGAATAACATGTCCTGCAACACTTCTGTAAACCCGATGATTGAATTGAGTGGCGTACGGAGTTCATGAGACATATTGGAAAGAAACTCCGACTTTGCCTGGGTTGCTATGCGCGCCTCCTCAGTAGACTGCATCAGGCCATCCTCCAATTCCTTCTGCTTGGTAACATCCCTAGCCACAGCGTATGTAATTTCTTGCTCCATATTGGGTCTGCTGGTCCACTCCAAATCCACATAGGAACCATCCCTCTTCCGATAGCGGTTTCGAAATGAGGTGACAATATGGTCTATACTCAACTCATTGCAAGCGTTTATTGTGGTTTCAATGTCTTCCGGGTGAACGAAATCTATATAGGGACGGGCTTTCAGCTCTTCCTCGGACCATCCCAGATTCCTTGTCCAGCTGTTGCTCAGCAACTTGAAGTAACCATCGAAATCAGCAATACAGAGATAATCATCAGAATTAAGAAAAAACTGATTGAAGTCGTTGAAGATCTGAGTATACTTGTTTTCGCTCTTATTCACAATCATGGCGGTTATCAGAATACCTGCGGTCAGAACAATGACGAATGTTGACACATACAGGCCAAGTGCATACGAAGGACTGACCAGGCCGGCATCTATCAACTGCTGCAACCCGAATTGAGCTAGAATTGGCATCAAAATCAGAACCCGCCCGGCATTTTTAATTATCTTCACTGCCAGTACAGACTGAGCAAAATACTCAATGGTTTTCAGTGGGAATGCGTAAATCCATGCGGCAATCAACAGAAGAAACAGTAACGACGTATCAAATTTCATATATAGGGCAACAATCAAAGTCCCATACTCAGTCGGATCGAACAGCCGGCTGTTTATAACGATTATCGAGGTGATAAAGATGGCTGCTATGGCGGTGTAAATCACTATCCTTTTCCATATTCTATCTTCTCCAAGCGACAGCAACAGCGCAACGCCCATTAATATGGAGGAAAATGCAGCAGCGCAATTGATCATCTCACTAGGTCCATCGGGAAATCGTCCTTTAAATATAATCAACCCACCTGCAAAATAAATGAATAATGTTGCCAACTGAATCAGGATCAGAACTTTTACCCACCGTCTTTGCTTAATGTCAGAGCTGGTTTGCATGAACAGTGCCGCACCCAACAAAGCCAGGGACCAACCAGTCAGTGGTTTGATACATCCGAACCATTGCGACTCTTCCACAGGAAAGTATCCAGTCAGTCTGTTCAACTGGCAAAGTAAAGAATATATTACGGTTGTTGCTGAAATCATGCGCGCATAGAATGCGTATGAATCGACAGAATATGACTTGAAAGACTTGATAGCCATCCCCCCCTTCTGATTATTTTTTTCCAAAATAGGGTATTTAGAACAAATCCTCATTTTATAATCTATTGTATACCTGAATTCCACGTTTAATAGTTATACTCATAAATTAATGCAATTTTGTTGAAAATTAAGCATATTACTTATATATTTTACCATTAATGTCACCACCTTTCCACCTGTTTTGACAGTTAATTATATTTAGCCTAATATTTTGTATATTTATTTAGCCCTATGAATTATTCACAGAGTAAATCCCAAAATAATTCTTATCCACTTTTCAAAATAGGCATTTTTCATAAACAAGGACAACGAAACAAAGCGTACAAGATATTCCGGTTGGAGTCGATTACAAGGTGTTAAAGTTTGGCAAGATAGGATATTATATCTATGAAGAAAACGTAAGCTATTATTGTGAGCAGCCTTATCAGTTTATCAATGAACTTTCTGAAGAGGTTTATAAAGGTGCTCTAGACTTTGCTGAAACACCCATGGGGAATGGGGCAAGTGGTTGAAGGAATCGGTCAGTTACTCTCAGCGAACGGCCGACAGGTTGATGCAGCTCTGCGAAGAGTATGGGACGAAACTGCTTGCTTCCCCCGACAGTGACGGCAATCCAAATTCGTCACTGGTGACGAATTTGACCTACACCCAGGCGCTCATCCTTCTTGGGATCCCGGAAGAGGAGCGGGATGAGTTTATCGCGGAGCATGATGTCGAGAGCATGACCAAATTGGAATTGCAGCAGGCTGTCAAGGACAGAGACCAGGCCATTCAGGAGAAATGCCTGCTTCTATTGTAGGTCGAATAATTATAGGTTGACAACCTTAGAACTGGGTGAGTTCATGTCAGATCTGCGAATGATATGATTTACAACTTTAACGACAGTGGCGGGTGAACTGGTCAGTTTGACCACGGGTTAGGGAGGAGTTTGAGTTTGGATTTGGATTGGTTCATGATTAGCATATGGCTTTTTATGTTAATTACAGGAATGACTCTCTATATATTATCTGGCAACATAAGGTATATTCTTGGGTAAAAGGAAGGATTGATATCTCCGAAGAGAAAGTAAGGACTATGGAGAAAAGCGGAGCTATTTTCCTTATTGTTTATGCAATCATAAAATTATTACAAATATTTAATTAAACCCATTACAGAGGGGGAGGGTTAATTGAACAAAATACCAAGGAATAGAATTATCGGTGCGGGGTGTATGGGGTTGAGTGGTTTTGGTTCTTTAGGGAGTACCGTTTTGAAAGACTCATTGCCGTATTCGGGGATTATAGGATGGTCTTTGGGGGTCATTTTTCTTTTTTGTGCGGTGTACTTTTTCGGCAAACAAACATCTAGTGAATAAACATTTCTATATCAAGACAGTTGAGGGGGAACGTTTAAGGGACTCCCATCCATGGTCGTCACTGAATCACGGGGCATGGCCCGCCGCCTAACTTCTAGAGATTTATGAGGTTCGTAGATAGAGAAAAAGCCATTGATTAAAGTCAATAGCTAAAAGGAACTTAATTATTCTGTGCAGAATATAGAACCTCATGAATCTCATGTTGTACTGAACCGTCTGCTGAGCAACACTTCATCTATGGGAATTCAATCTTTTCTATTGGGGTATAAATTCTCTGGGGAAAGACCCTACAAAGAAGAATTTCCTCTCTACATTAAAAATACTCGGCGGAACATGCTAAGGGGCGGTCATTTTTTTGTCGTTCCGCGTAGGTTCCAGGACCCTTCGCGAAACGACAAGTTTCGCCGAGTAAGAATACTGGGTTGTAAACCCGGAAAATAAAAGTATACTTCAATACTCTTTTTCTAAAGAAAGAGATATAGACAACCTAATGAGCCTCCAGCAGGGAGATACTATTCAATCAACTGTCTTTCCGGGTTTAGAGATACTTTTATCAGATGTTTTTTCTGAGATTTAGGTGCCGGAAAGATGGCTTAGATAAGAACTTCATGTTTCGCAATGAGGTCCCAAAAGCATACTTACTGAAGCCGATTCCCTCGACCTGGCACATACCACTAGTGAGTACGGGAATTTTTTAAAACTTGTGACCAGATCTACTGAAGAAAGCTTAGGTTTGTGGCTTAGTGTTGTAGGGTGAAACGGAAAGTTTTTGTATTTCAGCTGATGTTATGAAGATAGTACCGGAGAGAGAGTTTCAGTTGAGCGGATAATTAATAAAGGGAGCGAAACTAAGTGAATCTTAGGCTTCGCTCTTTTTTCACATAGAATTGTCATTTCAAGTATATTGTAAAAAGGAACAGCGGTTGGCAGGGTTTTACAGAATAATGAAGAATTTAGGCTGTAGAAAGCGTTTGCAGTTATACGAGCTATTAGAAATAGGAGGCCAGATTTTCCGCTCACGGGTAACCCACGTAAAATAAAAGTCAGAACTCAGCATGTCGAAGGAATATATAAAAGGAAAGCTGAACTCGTATAGCAGAAATCCCGATTAGTCAGCGAATACATAGAATGCGAGGTCATGATGGCAACCGCTTATAAACGATATCTAAAACTGAATCTTGACGGCTCCTGCGTTGGATTGGAGCGTGGCGAGAGCGAAAGCAACTACTTCTGCACGCCCAAGGGTGCGAAAGTGATCGGCTGGGCCGGTGTGGATGGCATCCACTATTGCTTCGTGCGTGGCTTTGGCGAGATGGTGTTTGCCGTCAGCCCGATGAGCACACCGGGAAGTTATGTGCATCCTGTGGCAAGAGATATTAAAGACTTCCTGCGGTTCCTGCTGAACAGCGGATGCAGATCGACGCAGAAAATCCGCTGTTCATCAATATAAATCCGAAAGTTGTGTTGAACGGAACTGTTCTTTCAGGCTCTCATGGCAGCGGCTTGTCATGGAATCCCTGCTTCCCGGAGGGCAACGGCCTTGAGGCCAAGAGCGTGACCCAGCATTATGGCCTTGATCCTGCCTATGGCTGGGCAATCTGGCGCTCTGCTTTTCCTTGGCCGAAGAAACGCAAACCGCAGATTACGACGCTCAGCGTAACACTGATGCAGGAGCCTGTCGCTATGTCGGGACCGCACTTTCATGTACCAGCGCCCGGTGAGCGCATCGAGTTTACACACCCGACCACCGGCGCACAGCATACGCTGACCGTGCAGGAATATGAGCGGAAGGAAATGTCCCGTGAGCGTTTTGACAGACAAAATCAGGAGTTCCCGACATACTGTACTGTGATGAGCTATACGCTCTCGCCGGATCTGCCTGATGGTGCATTCACCGTCACTGATTGCGTTCGTTCCGACCGACCTCGGCGGAAACAAACAAACCTCCATGAGCCACAGGTATTCAGCAGCGTTTGCGTCGCCATCATTAGCGGATCAGATCGTCCGACTGCCATCATTTTCGGCGGCAGCGGCCAGGGCAAGCTCCATGTAGCCTGCTCCGCACTGCACTTTGAGCAGGTGGACTATGTGGAGTGGCGCATGGAGTTTCATGAAAAAAGACGCGAAGATGTTACGGTGGAGCTGATGTGAACCTGATCTAAGAGATTACGCATTAGAAGATGCCATTGCCTGTGGCAATGTTCTATTATCAGCCTTATCAGCCGGGGGAGTGACCACAATAAAAGAGCTCGCGGCTCTTGTGGGAATGAGGATTGGTAAATTGTACACAGGAGGATATAACCCGTGCAGCATAGCGAAGCGAACATGTAAAAAGGCTTATAATCTTTCTAAATAGATATATGATTAAGTTCTTGGACTTAGGAGGGGAAAAATGCAAATATGCTGTACAAAAAAACTAAATGACGAGATGGGGATAGTGCCTGGGAAAGGAACTGAAGAAAACGATTTATTTTGTTGGAGCGTGCATTTAATCGCGGTGAAACGCAGAAAGACACTTGTCGCAGTCAATGACAGCAATCGATATGGATTTGTTCTGCATGGTTTGAAAGCAAAAGATTTCAAACACATAAATGAGTTACTTATCCAAGGAATTAGAAATTGCTTGAGTGACGAGCAAATAATGAGCGAAATCATCGAAAGGTATTTGAAAGTAGCTGGAGAGTTAGTTTTCTCTAAGACCAGAGGTGCTAAATATGTTGCTCGCCTCAATAAAGCCTGTGAACGGGTAAACATATTTGATGATAGCTTAGAAACAAGGGAACTTTATCAGACTATTGTTGCCAAAAGGATGAATAATGAACTCATGAAAATCACCCAGGAATCTGATTATACATACCCACATGCCCTTTTATACAGGGATTTCAAGCTTTTTGCCGGGGAAGAAATCGTTAAGTGTGAGGCAGTCGATATAATGGTCAAGCTGAATTTAGATCGCCACACAGCCTGGAGACGAGTTATTACTCCCGTAGATATTACGTTCATACAGCTTCATATCATATTACAAGCAGTATTCGGTTGGAAAAGTTATCATATGTATGATTCTCGTTTCCCGATAGGAGTAGTTCTGTCAAAACATTATAAAACCCTTTTGAATGCAAGTTTACTATTTCACATCCTTTCCTCCGAATTGACAGGCCGCTTGAATTTCGGCATGTCCGTTCGGGAACGGTAGAAGGCAGTGAAGGAGCGGGAGCAAGATCTTCAGGTCCGGGAACAGGCATTTCAGGATCGGGACTGGGCCCTGCAGGAAAAAACTGATCTCCAGAAGGCTCTGGACGGTGAAAAGGACAAAAACACTCAGCTGACAAAGGAGCCCGACAACCTGAAGTCGAAGGCAGGCGATTTGCAGAATTCCAACCGGGCACTTGAGCAGACTGTCGAGAATAAACAATTGGAGTGTGACAAGCTCAAAGAAAAGACAGGTTACAAGAGCATCCATGTTTGGTGGGAACGGTTATGATCGTGAAAAAACCGTTTTCTATTGTGATCCTCCTTATTATGGTTTAGCAGACTATACCAGTCAGGGGAGTAAACCATTTAGTAAGGATGATCATGTTAGGCTTAGGGATTACCCAGACTGAGAGGATCTACCTTGCCGCCGCCGTCGAGATCGGAAGGCGGCTGACGGAGGCCAAGGCCCTGCTCAAGTATGGAGAATGGGGCAAGTGGCTGGAGGAGTCGGTCGATTTCTCCCAGAGCAGGGCCAATAAACTGATGCGTATCTTCAAAGAGTACGGAGCCGGACAGCTTACCTCCTCAAATTCGGATTCAAATCCGAATTTAAACTACAGCCAGGCGGTGCTTCTTTTAGGTATCCCAAAGGAGGAACGAGCGCAATTCATCATCATCTTATAGCTTGAACATCCTTCTAATTTCTTATACAACCATCTAACTTCCAGAACGATTTAAACGTTCTGGCTTTTTATTCCGGACACATCGTCGAAGCTGAATCAAACGCCGGAAGCACTGGGGGGGTAGAGCACTGCTCTATCTTTATAAAAGCTAATAACCGTACCCATATTGAGAAGAAAAGCAGGCTGAAGACCTACAGGCAAAGGGTTTAAGTTATGGATGGATTTAACAAAGTAATGTATAATAAAATAACAAACGCATGTTCGATGCAAGCTTAATTTTGTATGCTTGCACCGATTAAACAAACGTATTATTGAATTTAGTTGAAGAAAGTGGTGACTACAGGATGAGTGACATCTTGGCGGGACTTAATGAACAGCAACGACAGGCAGTAACAGCCACGGAAGGCTTCATTCGCGTGATTGCGGGTGCTGGGTCAGGTAAGACCCGCGCGCTGTCGCATCGGTTTGCCTATCTTGTCAATGAGATTGGCATTATGCCGTCCAACATCCTCTGCGTCACATTTACCAATAAATCAGCCCATGAGATGAAGCATCGCATCCGCCGGCTCTGTGGCGACAACGATACCGGCTATATCAGCACGTTCCACAGCTTCTGCGTAACAGTTTTGCAGGAGGACATCAACGCTGTCCACTATCCGAAAAGCTTTCTTGTTCTTGACAATTCAGATATAAACGACATGCTGAAGATCATTTATGAAGAACGCGGCCTCACGTTGCGGCATATGACCTTCTCTAAAGCGAGAGACATGATCGAAATCCGCAAGTTGTTTAAAGATCCGGAGTACTACAAATTTATGGTCTCTCTTTCCCTTGAAGAGCTGCATCTCAAGTATCTGAATGCCCTAGAAGCGGAGGACATCATCTTCTGGGGATACCTGTATCAGGAAAAGAAATGTTTCGGACTCGACTACAACGACCTGATTAAATATGTACTCCACATCTTCAGCGTGGACGCAGCGATCCGGCTGAAGTGGCAGCAGCGGCTGGAATACATCATGATCGACGAGTATCAAGATATTGACGAGCTGCAGTATCGGTTGATGAAGGTGCTGTGTGATTATCACAAAAACCTTTTTATCGTAGGCGACCCGGATCAGACGATCTACACCTGGCGCGGTGCCAAGCTGAAATATTTACTGGACTTTGACCAAGAATTCCCACAGGTCCGCACCATCATGATGATGGAGAATTATCGCTCAACACCGCAAATTCTCGCTGCAGCGAATTCTTTAATCGGAAACAACAAAAACCGCATCAACAAGGTCTTGCTTCCTATGCTGCCGGGCGGGGTTCCGGTTGTTTACCATCATGCCAAAACAGCGGAGGCGGAGGCCAGATGGATCGCGCTTCAAATCCATGAACTGGTTGCTCAGGGCGTAAAGCTGAGTGACGTGACAATCCTCTATCGCGCCCATTTCATCTCCCGTACGCTGGAGGAAGTATTTCTGAAAGAAAAGCTCCCCTACACCATCTATAGCGGCGTACAATTTTTTGGCCGGATGGAGATTAAGGATACTCTCTCTTATCTCCGGCTCATTGTCTATAAGGACGACCTGTCCTTCCTGCGGGTAGCTAACGTGCCGAAACGCAATATCGGCCTGCGGCGCATGAAATTTTTGAAAGATTATGCCGCCCAAAATCAATGCTCCCTTTACAGCGCTCTCGAAAGAACCATCGACCATGAAATTTTCAAGGGCACGAAGGCCAAGGGGTTTTTCGATTTAATCGAGGGTTTTTCCGCAGGTTATCAGAATGTGCCGGTTTCCGACTTGTTCAATTCGCTCCTTGACCAAAGCGGCTATGAGGCAATGCTCCGGACGGAAGGAAGTCAGGAGCGGCTGGACAATTTGGCAGAGCTCAAACAATCGGTTTATGAATACGAGACCACAAGCGGAGAGGAAAACACCTTAGAAAACTATTTGTCTCATATTGGGCTGCTGACAAATACCGATACAGCTGCCAACAAAAATACGGTTAAACTGATGACCATACATACGGCAAAGGGCCTGGAGTTTCCCTATGTGTTTCTTTGCGGTCTTGGTGAAGGCGTGTTCCCATCAAAAAAGACCGCGACGCTTGAAGCCATGGAAGAAGAGCGGCGGCTTGCCTTTGTCGCCTTCACCCGTGCGGAAAAAGCTTTGTACCTGACGGATGCGGAGGGACGGAACTTGGACGGCTCCTATCGGTATCCGTCCCGTTTCATTTTCAATGTAGACAAGGATCTGCTTGTTTACACGGCAGAACTTGATGAAGGTCTGGTCAAGGAATCAAATTGGCATATCGGCAGCAGCGAGAAGCTAATAGAAGCGAGGTCTTCTGAGTTTCCTTTTCGACCCGGCGACCGTATCGTGCACGGTATCATGGGTGCCGGCGAAGTCATCGGAATCAACCGTGACAAAGCTGCCTACTTAATTAAGTTCGACGACCTTGGGACGGTGAGGAACATAAGCCTGAGAGCCAAAATCGAAGCGGAAAGCGGGAGAAATTAACCAAAAACTAAACGGCAGCCAATTAAAACATCTTCTGGCTATCGTATTATTGAGAGTTCGCGGGCTGTTAACAAAGGCAATATCGTTTTAGAGCGAGAGGTGGCCCATGCCCTTTCTGCCATGCTCCGTCTCGTTTTGAATGTGGATATAACGAAAAAGACCCCGTGAAGGAGGTCTATCAATCATTATATATTCGTTCGATTTCACCCACTAATAATTGAAGTCTAGTTCGGACATGCGCCCAATGAAATCATCTTCGTTAATTTAATCGCGCAACTGGGTTCGTGTTAGATGAATCAATTTTAAGCTTTGGACCCAAGAAGGTTTCCCAACTTTGCGCCAATTGAGAACTGGTATTTTAAATTGATCGAAGTATTTTGGCGGATCATGTGGCGGTACAGATGTAGTTGCAACTAAGATCAATAATTCGTTATCCTCTTCGTACACAATAATAGCAGGCCTGATCTTTGATTCATTAGGAATATCCTCAAACCCAACGTCAAACCAAAAAATCTCACCTAAAGTAAATTCGTACATTGTGATTTAATATTCTCCTTCGACAATGTAACGATGATCCTTATTATTCCTATCAAATAATAGTTTTACATTCTTAATTGCTACCGGCTTGATCGTGATTTTTGGCAATTTCTCGGGGGTTAGAGATAGTTTTTTATAGCCTTGTTCTTTGGCAACAGCACTCAATTTTCCCCCTCCTTATTTCCTCCATTATTCTCTTCTTTGTCCATATCATATCACCTTCTCAACTTTCATTCAATAAGTAGTATGCCCATTTCTTACCACTTAGAAGATGCTGAAATGAAATCATATAGATGACAGGGGACGGTTCTTTGACACAAGATAAGAGAAGTGACAGGGAAGTGACACAAGATAAAAAATAAGGTAATATATGGACACAAATCCATTAGCAAAAATGGAACTTGCGGAGTCAGAAAAGACACATTATTTGCGTGAGATTAACTTGGATATTAAGTATTTTGGTCGTTTTTACTCTAAAGCAAATTATCGCATAAAGGTAGCTGGACGAGGCATCGATGAGGTTGTACGAGATATTAGGATGACTTTAAAGCTTTAAGAATTGCGCGAAATGTCTGTTCAAAAATATCCCCAACCCAAGCCAACAATGGAAGGCACCTGTGAGTACTTGGATTCGAGAGATGTATCAAGAACGCCTGGATAAGGCACGACAGAAAAAGGAGCGGAAAGAGATTTCAACGGAGTGATATTCTTCCTATCAACGACTATGACGATAAAGAACTCCCAGGCCCTCTGGGGTGACTATGATACCATATCTCATTTGGCCATCGCAGAACTGGTGCGGCCTAAGAATGCCTCCTACGTGACCGTGATCCGCTATAGTTGGGATGGTAAAGTTCGATGCTTGATAAGCTAAGCTATGGGGTAAGTAAGCATAAGCTATAGTCATGGCTAGACGGAAAGGAAGAGACTGTCTTGAAATCTAATCTACCCCAGGCAAGCAAAAGCTTGGCATTACACCCTCGAAGATTATCAGCTTTTGCGCTCGGATCAGGTCCTAAGTCCTTAGCGCTTGAAACAACTCGACAGAGGCTCCTCTCCTGAACTCGCTCCTCTCAAAGAAAAACTTCTTAAAACTGGTCTAGCGGGTTATCCATTCACAACTAAAGTAGGAATCCACTGCATTTCTAAAAAATTGTAGATTGGTTTCCAGTATGATTCAGTTGCATCCATGGCAAAAGGTTGATATGCAGGCCCGGGAGATGCTTGACAGGTTGGTTAGAGAATATGCCCAGCAGCTAGGTGTAACCGAGTAGCTCAAAGCCGAAAATCAGATGGAGTGGATCGGGAGGATGAACAATATCCGAAATGCAGTTGAGGAAGTAGTCAGGAATGAAATAAACGGTTAATAAAAAAGAAGGGTTTGCCATGATGCAAGCCCTTCTTTCATTCTCTACCTAAAAGCCAATCTACAGAAACCTTTAATATATCCGCCAGAGCGTTCAATTCTAAATCGGTTACAGGGCGCTTTTGCCCTTCCAGGAGGGAAAGAGCCGGAATGCTGATATCAATTCCTGCTGCTTGCAGTTTTGTAAGAAGCTCGACTTGCTTTATTCCAAGGTTTTCACGCGCATTCGTCACACGAGCGCCAATCATATTTCTGTCGCCAAGCGGTAATTGTCGCTTTTTCAAACACACACCCCCTGTGTAAAGTATATCCAACAGGGTACTTGATATATTTGGTATTACCAAATCTACATTTCGCTCCTGCGATATAATGAAACAAATATCAAATCATTCCGAGGGGTTCTTAGAAATGAACGGGATAACAACAAAAGAAGCCGCAGAAAGATGGGGTATAACGCCCCGCCAAGTGCAACTGCTGTGTGCCAAAGGCCGTATATCCGGAGCGGTTCGTTTCGGGAATGCCTGGGTGATTCCCCTTGATGCCCAAAAACCGAAAGACGGACGGGGAGAGAAAAACCGCGGAAGATAATTAAAATACAGAGAATCAATAAAGAGAGCGCAAGCATGATGAACAGTGGTTTCGCGGTTTCGGATCATTTTGTTGAGGTCAACAAAATGATAGAAATTGGCAAAGGTGGAAAAAGAAAAACAATTGACTATGAGTTGACTCGATATGCATGTTATTTGATTGTTCAAAACGGCGACCCAAGAAAAGAAATAATTGCTTTGGGCCAAACATATTTCGCTATTCAGACACGCCGCCAAGAAGTTCAAGATGCCTTTAATCAGCTTGATGAAAATAATAAACGATTAGTTGTCCGTGGAAATATCAAACAGTGGAATCAGCTTCTTGCAGAAGCAGCACATAATGCTGGAGTAATTACCGATGAGGAATTTGCGATTTTTCAAAACGCCGGATATATGGGCTTGTATGGTGGCATGACTGTCTCAGACATCCATACAAAAAAAGGCTTGAAGAAAAATGAAAAAATTCTTGATTATATGGGAAGTACAGAGTTAATTGCTAATCTGTTCAGAATTTCTCAGACTGAGGAAAAACTGAAGCGAGATGAGATATCAACTGCCATCGAGGCAAATAACACACATTATTTATGCTTACATTCGACCCCTTTAATATTGATGATCTATTGAAATCCCATAAGATATTGATGGCAGAGCTAACAAATGAAGCCGGGCGTTATCGTTTTGGTGGTGTTGGTGTCTTTGCGGGAGAAAAGCTGGTGCATATGGCCCCGCCTGCAGATGTTATACCTAAGTTGATAAGTGATCTTATTCACTGGGTCAAAACAACTGATACTCATCCTCTCATCAAAAGTTGCGTGTTTCACTATGAGTTCGAATTTATCCATCCGTTTGCTGACGGAAATGGACGTATGGGGCGTATGTGGCAGACGCTTT
>Ga0209347_1001196_pt1 | contig 45973 bp, 40 predicted proteins | sample AutmiccommuBRH23_FD_187382 | JGI IMG/M metagenome (GOLD analysis project Ga0209347, IMG submission 187382) | Deep subsurface microbial communities from Mt. Terri, Switzerland - Autotrophic microbial communities BRH/23 (SPAdes) (version 2) | ecosystem: Environmental > Aquatic > Deep subsurface >... | reverse complement strand
GGCAGGGTGTGAGTGAAGATGAACTGTTGGTTAGAAAGTGTAAGGGCGGTGATCTGGATGCCTTTGACGAGCTGGTCAGGAGATATCAGAGTAAGGTCTATACGGTGGCCTTCAGGTTCATGGGAAATCATGCCGATGCCGGAGACCTTGCGCAGGAGGCATTTATAAGGGTTTTTCAGGCATTGGCCTCCTTCAGGGGGGATTCCAGCTTTGCCACCTGGATTTACCGGATAGCGTCAAATGTTTGCCGGGATGAGCTAAGAAAGCAGCAGAGGCAGAAAAAAGTATCATTGGATGAAATGATTGCCTATGGCGGAGTAAGTCCATTGCTGGTGGACGGCGATCCTTCTCCCCAGGAGCAACTGGAGAGGTCTGAGCTTAAGGATCAGGTGCAGAGGCATCTGAATGAGCTTTCGGGGGATCACAGGCTTATTCTGGTGATGAGGGATATACAGGGAATGCCTTACGATGAGATTGCCTCGGCGCTGGACTGCAGTGTGGGGACTATTAAGTCCAGGCTGAGCAGGGCCAGGCAGGCTCTGAAGCGTAAGATTCTTGATAAAAGGGAACTTTACAAGGATGAAATTCGTCTACCAGGTAGATGAGGAGGGGTAAAACATGCAATGTCAGGAAATTCAGGATTTGCTTTCGGCATACATTGACGGCATGCTGGAACCCTCTGTTAAAAATACGTTGGAAAAGCACCTGGAACGCTGCACTGTATGCCGGCAGGAAGAAAAAGACTTAAAGATGGTTGTGGGTCTGGTTCAGGAACTGCCTCAGCTGGATCCTCCGATGGAATTTGGGACGGTTCTGAGGGCCAGGCTGGAGGAAGTTAAAGGTGTGCGGCCAGGTTTTCTGGGAAGACGGCTGGGAGCGGTGGCGGTGGCCGCCGGTTTATTGCTTATGTTTGGCGTTGCTTCCGCGTGGCACCAATTTCCATACATGATGGGAACGCAAAGCGCCTCTATTGTGGAGAACCAGGAAAATGGGCCGGTTCCGAACGTTCAAAAAGATAAGATGGATTCCGGGGCAGTGATTTCGCCTTCCGGGGTAACCATGTCTACAGATTCCTCTATTTCTGGCAGTCCTGACGCCGGTGTACGGTCAAAATCAGATACGGCGGATGAAAGTGCTTATCTATCTGCTAAAAAGGAAACGGTTGTTAAGGAAGCACTACCCGCTAAAATTTTAGCCGACGGAAACGGGGTGGTGGCCAGGGGGTACGCTCCTCAAAGCGAATTGCAGGCCCAGCCGCCCCTTAAGGCTGCGCTGGATTTGAAGGTTGACGATATAGTCTTTGCAACCAGGGAGGTTTTCGACATTGCCAGAAGGTATGGCGGCGTGGCCTCCGTTCTGCCGGACACCGGTGAAGGGGAAATTCTTCTAAGTATTCCCGGAAGCCAGTTTGAAAAGGTTATTTCAGAATTGGGAAGGGCCGGTAAAATTGCCAGGGAGGATGATACGGGGAGCGGATCAACCCCGCTACCGCCGGAGCTGGAAAAGGAAAAAGCCATAACTCCCCTTATTTCGGTTCAGGGCGCCCCGGCCCAGGGCAGCAGCAGGGAACAGGGCAGCTCCAGGCTGGACAGCAATGAACCCATGGTCACCATCAGGGTCAGGTTGAATTAATTTGATTTTTTGGACAATATATTATCGACTTGTCATAAGTGTATAAACAATGTAGAATTATTGGAAATATGCCTGAAGAGGTTTAGCTGGTCTTTATGTTGACAGACATAAAAGCTATTGCTACAAGGTTATAATATTTTTAACCAGGAAAGGAGGTCCTACTTGATTATGAAGGAAAAGGTGGAAGCGGTTTTAGATAAAGTCCGCCCGGCTCTGATAAGAGACGGTGGAAATGTTGAGCTGGTTGACGTCACTAACGACGGAACGGTCAAGGTCAAGCTGGTGGGCGCCTGCGGCAGTTGCCCCATGTCTACTTATACCCTGAAGATGGCTATCGAAAGAACCATCAAACAGGAAATACCTGAAATTAAGGAAGTTGTTCAGGTATAGTTTTATGACCCGGAACAACAAAAAACATTACTGTTACCAGTATTAAAGAGGGAGCCTGGAGTTGGGGCTTCCTTCTTTGTTTCCTGGCAACCAGCCGACAGCTATCGGCAATTATGTAATGTAAAGCTGATTTGACGTTGGTTGGTAATTGATATAACATAATGGCTGTGGCGATACAGATATATTGGGGCTATAACTTCTCCATTTCAGGCAATGAACGGGATTACCCCTTCATTTTGCTGACTCTTTTCTGGGGTTCATTTGGTGCTGCGCTGATTTACAACAGGATCAGGAGTTAAATTGTAATTGCAATCAGCCATAAGCTGAAAGTTTTGTCGCCCCAAAGGGCGGCTTTTCTATGCTATCGTTACCACCTTTGCTGCCTGGTCCAGGTAGCCGTTAATGTCCAGCATGTTTCCCACCCGGCCGACTTGGAGCTTTTCCTTCAATTTGTAGTAATCCAGGCAGGTGCCGCAGGAAATTATGGTGACTCCTTTGGCGGCCAGTGAATGTAATTGTTCAAGCACAGATGAGCCTTCACAGGCCGACATTACACCGCTGTTGAGAAAAAGCAGCGCCATTGGGGGAGGGGTCATTTCGTTTATCGTTACCATTAGGCTTTTCATTAAAACCTGACCCAGATCCGGCGACCCCTCGCCCAGAAGGTTGGAGGAAAAAAAATAAACCATGGGGGTCTTATCCGGCTGCTGGTTTACAGTTATTTTCTGATTCCCGGGCATATTTCCGGGGCCACCCTTGGTGATGGTGATATGGTAATCCTGCCCCGACTTTTCCGCGCTGGCTTCATAGCCGGCGTTTTTTGCGTAAAGGGAGATGTTTTCCAGGGCGGTATTGTTATCCACCACCGTTAAAACGGTGCCTTTGGCAATAGAGTCCAGGGCCTTTTTTACCTGAAGCACAGGCTGTGGACAGGCCAGGCCCCTGCAGTCCAGGTTAAAAATTTTAGACATGTTTTACTCCTTTAAAGCAGTTTAATCAGATCAGTTCCTTTTTTTGTTACCTGGCCTACGATTTCGGCCCTTATTCCTTCCCGCTGCATTTCCTCCAGGGCTTGACGGGCGCTGGTGGCTGTAATCGATATAAACAGGCCTCCCGATGTCTGGGGGTCAAAGAGTATGGCTATTGTTACCGGTCCCAGCCTTGAGGGTATGTTTATTTCCCCGGACAGAAAATCCCTGTTGGCGTAAGCTCCCGCGGGTATCATGCCCATGGCCGCCAGTTCCTTTGCTCCGGGCAGTAAAGGTATTTGGTCAGCCCATATTTCAAGGGATACATTGCTGGCCCGGGCCATCTCGGCGGCATGCCCCAGAAAGCCAAAGCCTGTGATATCGGTGCAGGACTTAACGTTATGCCTGGCTATAACCCCGGCAGCCTTCTGGTTGAGCTCCAGCATGTTGTCCACGGCGGCCCGGATGGTAGCTTCCGAGGCCAGATCTCCCTTTGCCGCTGTATTTATTATTCCGGTGCCCAGTGGTTTGGTTAATATCAGCAGGTCCCCCGGGGAAGCTCCTGCGTTGGTGAGGACCTTTTGGGGATGAACCAGCCCGGTCACCGCCAGGCCATACTTGGGAACATCATCCTGAACGGTATGTCCCCCGGCTATGATGGCCCCAGCCTCAGCCACCTTTTGGGCGCCGCCCCTGAGTATTTCCCCGAGCAGTTCCGGCGGGAGGCAGTTGGGGAAGCAAACTATGTTCAGGGCCAGCACAGGCTTGCCCCCCATGGCGTAAACATCGCTCAGGGAGTTGGCCGCAGCTATCTGTCCGAAAAGATACGGGTCATCAACCACTGGAGTGAAAAAATCCACCGTCTGTATCATGGCCAGGTCATTGTTCAGCCTATAAACGGCGGCATCGTCCGATGTGCTGGTACCCACTATAAGATTGGGGTCGGTAACGGGGGGCAGTTGCCGCAGAACCTGCGACAGCACGGCAGGCGCCAGCTTGGAGGCTCACCCCGAAGCTGTGGTCATATGAGTTAATCTAAATTCCGCCATTTTTACACTCTCCCTCCCCAAAACATCAATTCTCAGGGGCTGAACAGTTTTATATTATCACCAATTAAAATAAATATTGTCATTATAAATATTTTTTATCCTCTCGCGGCTTTCCATAAGTAATTCTTTGTTGTAAGCAATATCCAATAATTAGTAATGTTTGTCAAATTTTACTCATATATTTTTCCGAGGAGGGGTTTTAATGGCCTGGCAGGATTTTAAGAAGAAGTTTAAAAGACAGATGTCGGACATGCTGGAGATTCCCAGTGAAATAATATTGGATCTGCCCAAGGTGGTGCTGGTTGGCGACTTGCAGGTTTTTATCGAGAATCACAGGGGTATCGTGGAGTACTCGGCTGAAAGCGTCCGGATTAACGTGGGTGATTATGAGGTGGCTGTTTACGGAGAGGATTTGCTTCTGCGCAATATACTTCCCGAAGAAATTTGCCTGGAGGGGCGCATTAAAAGTATACAGTTTGTCCGGTGAATGCTTTTAGCCGTCTCCGGCGACCTGGCGGGGGACAACCTTTAGGGAACATTGAAGTTAATGGGGGGATCAAGTTGTTTCTCTTTAGGCTTTTATCGTTTATATTTGGCTATGTGAACATTTTGATCAGAGGGGATGGTCTGGAAAAGTTTTTAAACATGGCCGCCAGTAGAGGTATATTTTTGTGGGATATTAGAAGGGTCGGTCATAATGAGATTTTAGTCAAGACCAGGCTCAGCGCCATTAAGCCTTTAAGACATATAGGCAGAAACACCAAAACCAGGTTCAATTTCAAAAACAGGGAAGGCTTGCCTTTCATGATTCACCGCATTAAAAAAAGGAAGTCTGTTATAATCGGGGCGGTGTTTTTTTTAATTGGGCTTTACGCGCTTAGCTCTTTTATTTGGTTTATAGATATTAAGGGCAACCGTACCCTGACCCGGGAAGATATTTTAAAGATTACGGCTGAGGCCGGCCTCAGGGTTGGGTCGGTCAAATTCCGGGTGGACCAGGAAAGGGTGGAAAAACATATCCGTGAAGGGATTCCCGAGATTTCCTATGTGGGCGTAGAGATAAGCGGCACCAGGGCTACAATTGAGATAGCGGAAAAAATAATAGTGAAGAAGAAAGAGTCCCAGCCGTCCAATGTAGTGGCCAGAAAGTCCGGACTGATTAAGGAAGTTCTGGTTCTGGTGGGCAATCCGGCGGTCAAGGAGGGGGATACCGTGATTCCGGGACAGCTTTTGATTTCGGGTGTCATTCCTCCAGCGGAAGTACTAAACCAGGGCACTGCGGGTATTTCCGGCGGGCAGGCGGCCCAGCAGGCGCCGACATACCTTCCTACGTACGTTCGGGCCAGGGGGGTGGTTAGGGCCAGGGTATGGTACGAGGGCTATGGGGAAGTTTTTCTGCAGGAAATCGTACCCCGGGAGACCGGCAATCTCTTTTCCAGAGTTCGCATTAAAATTGCAGACAAGGAAATAATTTTATCAGGCGCACAAAATATTCCTTTCAACGACTATATAATTGAAACAAGTATTAAAAGGCCCCCCGTTTGGAGGAATCTTTCAATACCTGTCGAAGTTATATCTGAGGAATATCGCGAAGTGGAAAAAAATAGAATCCAGCGTACCCGATCCGAGGCTCTGGATCTGGCCCGGGAAAAATCATTGGAACTGGCCAGATCAAATATGAAAAATATAAAGGGCGAATTCCATGTTCTGGAGGAGAAAACCGCTGAGGTAACTTCGAAGAATCCTGAGAGTATTGTAAGGGTGAGGGCGTTTATTGAGACTTTGGAGGATATTGGCTTGGAAAAACCTTTGAAATAGACCGGCTTTGAACATTCTGGCTTCTGAATTTAGTATTTCGACAGAATGGATACCAGTATAAGTCATAACCGATGACACAGGAGGTAATAATTTATTGCAGGAGAATACCGAAGCAAGGGTTGTTCTGGAAGACATCGGTGCGGCAGCCGAAATATTCGGACGTAATGACGAGCATTTAGCCCTTATTGAACGGGTTCTGGGTGTAAGGGTGGTGGCCCGGGGCGAAGAACTGGTTATACTGGGAGACCCTAATCAGGTTAAACTTGCAGAGGAAGTTTTTTACCAATTACAGAATTTTTACCGGGCAGGTAACCGTTTGGGCCTGCACGAAATTAATTATGCGCTGAAGTCAGTAAAGGCCGGCATTAAAGATGCTCTTACCAATCTGACCACCGATTTATCCCTGGTTTCAGCAAGGGGTAAACAGATAAAGCCTAAAACCATAGGTCAAAAGGTTTATCTGGATATAATGAAAAAGTATGATATTGTTTTTTCCATAGGACCTGCGGGCACCGGCAAAACTTACCTGGCGGTGGTAATGGCAGTACGGGCGCTGCGCAATAAGGAAGTACACAGGATTGTGCTGACCAGGCCTGCTGTGGAGGCCGGCGAAAAACTGGGCTTTTTACCCGGAGACCTGCAGGAAAAGGTTGACCCATATTTAAGACCGTTGTATGATGCCCTTTATGATGTTCTGGGTATGGAGAATACGCAGAAGTATCTGGAAAGGGGTATTATTGAAATTGCTCCCCTGGCCTATATGAGGGGGAGGACTCTGGACGATGCCTTCATAATACTTGATGAGGCTCAGAATACCACCGTTGAGCAGATGAAAATGTTTTTAACCAGGCTGGGTTTAGGTTCCAAAGCTATTATCACCGGGGATATCACCCAGATAGATCTTCCCAGGGGGCAGATCTCCGGTCTTGTTAACGCCCAGAAAGTGCTTATGGGAATAAAGGGTATAGCATTTCACTACCTGACGGGGGAGGATATAGTGCGCCACCCCCTGGTGCAGGATATCATCAGGGCATATGATCATAAGGATGATACCGGTCAGGAATCCTAATCAGGGAGTATAAAAATGCCGTCTTTTCTAACTCTGAGAAAGGAATTGCGTAACGGTATTTCCTTTCTCATGAAAAAAAGGAAATTTCGCAGGGGCAGCGCTGCGGTGCTGTTTTTTTTGTTGTTGTCCTCTTTAATATCTATTGAATATGTCCCGGATAAAGTGAGCCTTCAGATGGGTCAGGTGTCCAGGGAAAATGTTTTTGCCCCCAAGACGGTGGTTTACGAGGACAGAGCCAAGACAGAAATGAATAGAAATATGGCGGCGGATGCCATCGAGAAACAATTCGAGCGGCGGGAAGAGGTCGAGGCGGCCGTGTTAAAGGACATTGACACGGTTATACGGTCAATAGGTGCCATTCAGCAGGATTCCGCCCCGGTCCCGGAGGACAAGTCAAAAAGGATTGCTGTTTCTGTTCCTTTCGCAATGCAGGAGGTTTATCTCAAAGAGCTGTCCTTGCCCGACACCAAATCCCTAGAGATACTGAACAAGGAGATTAGCTCGGAAATTTCCAGGCATATGAATTCCAAGTCCGGGGTCACCGAAGAGAATCTGAATGATGTTGTGGAAGACATTAATGAAAGAATACCAGGGGCAAAGCTGTCCAAGGCCTATACCGATCTGGGCAGGGGATTGTTAAGGCATTACATGCGCCCCAATACATTTTTGAACGCGGAGAAAACAAGGCTGTTACAGTCGGCGGCCAGGGAGTCGGTTTCCCCGGTTATGGTCACCATTCGCAAGGAAGAAAGGGTAATCGGCGCCGGTGATATTGTAACTGCGGAACATCTGCAGAAACTGGAAGCCCTGGGCCTCTCCCGCGGAGGGATGCCCTGGAGGGCCATTACAGGCAATGCTTTATTGGTGGCTTTGCTTATGGTGGTGGTTCTCTTTTATTTATACCAGCAGAACAGGGAGATTTATAAAAATGCCGGTGTGCTTTACCTTCTGGGTATAATTGTGCTGGTGGTGCTGGGAGTGGCTAAAGGTATTCTGGCTATTGAGCTGACCAGATCTCCCCAATTCGGATCTCTTCTGGGCTATATGGTTCCCATAGGGGCCGCAGGTATGCTGGTGGCCATATTGATTGATTCCAGACTGGGGGTGCTTATTGTCAGCCTGATCAGCTTTTTGCTGGCCCTCATGACGGGCGGGGTTAATTTCGGGCTGGTTGGATTGGTGGGAGGAATCACCGGGGTTTATAGCGTCAGCAAGCTGAGCCAGCGGGGGGATTTGGCCAGGGCAGGGTTTTATACCAGTGCCGCCACTGTAACTGCCATAATTATTATGGGCGTGATTAATAACACTTCACCAGCCCTGGTCATGAGTTCTGCACTAATTTTGGGAATTACCAACGGAATATTGTCTTCTATTTTGACCAATGGTTCTTTACCCTACCTGGAGAATGCCTTTGGCATAACATCATCGGTTAGACTGCTGGAACTTTCCCATCCCAGCAGCCCCCTTCTGAAAAAATTACTAATCGAGGCGCCGGGCACATATCATCACAGCATTTTGGTGGGCAATCTGGCCGAGTCGGCCGCCGAGATGGTGGGTGGTGACAGCCTGATGGTGAGGGTGGGTGCCTATTATCATGATATCGGGAAGATTAAAAGACCTTACTTTTTCATTGAAAATCAACTGTCCAGTGACAATCCCCACGATAAAATAGCTCCAAGCCTGAGTACTCTGATACTGACTTCCCACATCAGGGATGGGCTTGACCTGGCCAGGGAATTCAAGTTGCCCCAGGCAATAGTAAATATTGTTGAACAGCATCATGGGTCCAGTCTGGTGACATACTTTTATCATAAGGCCAGGGAAAATGGCGGAAGCAACATAAATGAGGACGAGTTCAGATACGAGGGACCAAAGCCCCAGACAAAAGAGGCAGCCATTGTCATGCTGGCCGACTCGGTGGAGGCCGCGGTGCGGTCTATGCAGAACCGGACCCACGGTAGAGTGGAGGCCCTTGTAAGAAAGATACTGAGGGACAAGCTACTGGACGGTCAGCTGGATGAATGCGACCTTACCTTTAAGGATCTGGAGAAAATTGCCGAATCATTTTTGAGGGTGCTTGGGGGAATCTTCCATTCCAGGGTGGAGTATCCTGACCTTACCAAGGAAATGGAAAGGAGAAAGACAAAACATGGGGGTATTAATAAGCAATCTACAGGTGGAAGTTCCCCTGGACCCTGAATTGGAGGTCCTGGCGGAGAAGGTTGTGCTGGCGGTGCTAAAAACCGAGGGATATCCGGAGGGCGCGGAGGTCAGCCTTGTATTCACGGGAGATGAGTATATCAGGGAATTGAACCTGGAATATCGGGGAATTGACAATTCCACAGATGTGTTATCCTTTGCCCAGCACGAAGGTGAACCCATGGCCGATGCAGGGGAGGAAGATCTGCTGGGCGATGTGGTAATATCCATCCAGACGGCTATCCGGCAGGGTGAGGAGTACGGCCATGGTTTGAAGAGAGAGTTGGCTTACCTGACAGCCCACGGGGTGCTGCACCTCCTGGGATATGATCATGATGATCCGGACAGTCGGGCCATAATGAGAGAAAAGGAAGAGCTGGCCCTTGCACTCCTTGGTATGGGGCAGGGATAAGGGGCTTCACATGAAGGGGCATGAAAATTTTTTAAAAAGAAATTCACTGCGCAAAAGCTTTGTCTGTGCGATAAAGGGCATAATATGGGTTACAGCCAGCCAGAGAAATATGAAATTGCACCTGTTGGCGGCTGTGGCGGTGATAGTGGCTGCAGTCCTGTTTGAAATAAGCTATCTGGAGACGGCCCTTGTTTTTTTTGCCATTGGGCTGGTTGTGGCGGCTGAGATGGTGAATACCGCCATAGAAGCCGCAGTAGATCTGGTGACCAGGGAATATAACCCCCTGGCCGGTCGGGCCAAGGATGCAGCAGCAGGAGCAGTACTGCTGGCTGCTTTATTTTCTGTAATAGTTGGGATTCTGGTTTTCTTTCCATATGTAAAGCGCTGGCTGGGTTCGGTCTCTCCGGGGAATTAATGTTATTCTCAGTGGTCTCTGTGAGAGCTGTCTAAGGATAGCAGGGCTTAAAGCTTACAGCTATTTTCAGAGGGGGGTATAGAGGATGGATAACGGGAAGCTTACCGGAAAAATTATTAATGAGGCCCTTTTATCCAGGGAAAAGGCCTATGCGCCTTATTCCAGATTCAGGGTGGGGGCGGCGGTGATAACCGTTGGAAATAAAATCTATACCGGCTGCAATATTGAAAATTCATCTTACGGGCTTACCTGCTGTGCTGAAAGGGTTGCGCTGTTCAAGGCGGTCAGTGAAGGGGAAAAAGAATTCATGGCCATTGCGGTGGCCTCCGACAGTGAGGAGTACTGTCGGCCGTGCGGAGCCTGTCGGCAGGTTATGGCCCAATTTGGCGATAATATAAGGGTATATATGTGCAATAACAAGGGAGAATATGAGGTTAAGACTGTGGCGGACCTTCTTCCGGACCGGTTCGGTCTGGTTTTGGAAAAAGGCTGCCCGGAATAACTGTTGGGGTGAATAAATTGGCTGTGAAAGACAGTTTTAAATCAGGATTTGTAGCGCTTGTAGGCAGGCCCAACGTGGGTAAATCCACCCTGGTAAACCGTCTGGTGGGGCAAAAGGTGGCTATAATGTCGGATAAGCCACAGACCACCAGGCATAAAATCCATTCTGTTTTAAACAGGAATAATGCCCAGGTGGTTTTTCTGGATACACCCGGCATTCACAAGCCCAAGCACAGATTGGGTGAACGTATGGTGGATCTTGCCCTGGGCGCTTTAAAAGAAGTGGATCTGGTGCTTTTTCTTACCGAGGCCGGGGAGCCAGGCACCGGGGACAAATACATAATCGATCAGTTCCAGAGTATATCCACCCCGGTTATACTGGTGCTGAACAAAATTGATCTGGTTTCCAGGGCAGATATTCTCCCAATTATCGAAGGTTTCAGGCATCTATACGCCTTCAGCGAAATAATACCGGTGTCAGCCCTTACCGGTGACAATATAGACAGGCTCCCAGAGGTTGTCATGGGCTACCTCCCCGAAGGTCCCATGTATTATCCCGAAGGGATGATTACCGACCAGCCGGAAAGATTCATCATGTCGGAAATAATCCGGGAGAAGGTTCTGCAGCTTACTTCGCAGGAAGTGCCCCATTCGGTATCGGTGGATGTGGAGGAAATACAGCAGAGGCCCAATAACGTGGTGGCAATCAGGGCTGTTATATACACTGAAAGGGACTCCCAGAAGGGAATTCTCATTGGCAAGAGCGGGGGTATGCTTAAAGAGGTGGGTAAAAGATCCAGGGAGGAAATGGAAGCACTCTTTGGGTCCAGGGTTTTCCTTGAGCTGTGGGTGAAGGTAAAATCGGACTGGCGCAATAATGAAAAACACCTCAGGAATTTCGGCTATTTATCTGAATAAGCCCGAAAGCTACGGCTTGTTTTAAGGGAGTCAATGTGCTATTCTAATCATGGAAAAACATAAAAAGTCATCCTTCGTTAGGTGAGGCTTCTGTATAGACACATGCCACTGCCCGGAAACTTCGAGAGAAGGTAACGGGTTAACAGGTATTACCGGCTTAAGGTTTTACTTAATGTGGCTGGGAAGGCTAGTTCATTTATCCCTAGCTATATAGTGCCAAAGCTTGTACGAGTGAAGAAGGCGGGTTTTACATGTGCCTGGCGGCCTTCTGATTATGAGCGGCAGGCTTTTTGTTTTGACTAAATTTGATAAAGGTTTTTCTTATAGGGAAGAGCCTGGGAGGTGATGGGATGGAAGACGGATATCGACGATGCCGTAGAAAGATGAACCAATTCATCCTGTGCCTATTGTCAGGCATTTCATCAACAGGCGCAGGGTATGCTTAATAAAGTAACGCCCTGGAGGTGAGTACTGTTGATTAAGACATATTTGTATGATTTTTCAGGGGACAGAATTCTTCATGATATTGACCTGAAAAAGATAGACCTGTCGGATAATAATGAAAACTTAATGTGGGTTGATCTTTTCAATTTTACCGAGGCTGAGGCCAACGAAGTGGCCGGCATATTTGGATTTCACCCGCTTTCTTTGGAGGACTGCCTGCATTATAGCCCGCGGGCCAAGGTTGACAACTATGAAGAATATTATTTTTTTACTCTGCATGCTCTCAGGTATGAGGAGGAAAGCGACCAGGAAATTTCACTGGAGCAGCTTAATGTGTATCTGGGTAAAAACTTCGTGGTAACTCTGCACAGAAGGACGCTGCCGACCCTGGGGAAGATAGCCAAGAACTGCCTTTCCAACAACCAGCTGGAGGTTATGAAAAAAGGCCCTGATTTCTTCCTTTATGCAATTCTGGACGGTATAACGGACATGTATTTCCCGGTGCTGAACCGTATCAACGAAAGGGTTGAGGAACTGGAGGACGACCTGTATGTTGAACCTACCAGAGAGGTGACCGAGGAATTTCTAAGCCTTAAAAGAACCACCCTGGCCATGAGGAGGGCAATAATTCCCCAAAAGAGGATTTTCGCGTCGGGGAGCGGCAACTACGCCTTTAGTGTCAGTGAGGATAATGTTCCTTATTATCTTGACCTGGTTGACCATATTGAGCGGATCATTGACTCTATTGACAACTTCAGGGATCTTGTGGACGGCGCCCTGGCCACCTATGATTCCATTATAAGCGCCCGGACCAACGAAACCATGCGCATTCTCACCGTTATATCCACAATATTTATGCCACTGACCTTTTTAACCGGATTTTTTGGTATGAATGTTCCTCTGCCCGCCCAGGGGTCCATGACTTCCACAGTGGCCATAACCGTGGGGCTTTTGGGGGTTTCACTGTGGATGTTCCTGATTTTCAGAATAAGGAAATGGATCTGACGACTATTCCTCCCCCCAGTGAAATGCCGATTGGTTTTCAATGCCCAGGCTGTCCAGTACCTTTCCGGCCGTTTGCCTGATAATATCTTGTATTGTTTGCGGGCGGGAGTAAAGGGCGGGAACCGGCGGCATGATGACCACACCCAGACGGGCCAGCTTTAACATGTTTTCCAGATGGATGGGACTTAAAGGCGTCTCCCTTACAAGCAGAATCAGGGAGCGCCTTTCTTTTATGGTAACATCGGCGGCCCTGGCAATAAGATTGTCCGAATAGCCGGAGGCAATGGCCGCCAGAGTTTTCATGCTGCAGGGGGCGATTACCATTCCCTGGTGCAGGAAGGACCCGCTGGCCGGCCCGGCCGTCATGTCATCGGGATCGTAACACCTGTATGCTTCGGAAACCGCTTTCTCGTAGCTAAAGTCTGTTTCCGCAGAGATGGTTTTCCTGGCCCACCTGCTTATAATCAGGTGGGTTTCAATGGAAAGCTTGTTCAGTTCCTTCAGAATCGTCAGGCCGTACGCAGCCCCTGAGGCTCCCGTTATCGCCAGCACAATACGTTTCATTTCCGATCTCCCGGCAAATTCAATATTTGTACTATTTTAAACCCTGGTATTAAAAAAGAAAAGAAACTTGTACATATAACCCCTTTTTACTGAAAATACTTTATAAGTACCATATTTTCATCAGGATAGGGGGTGAGTGCTATGATTAAGAGATTGTTAGCAGCTTTATTTATGGGCATATTTTTGCTGGCAGCATTATTTGGCTGCGCCGGGCAGAAGAAGCCCTTTGGAGTGGGACAGGGTAATCCTCCGGCTCCCACTGCTCCGGCTCCACAGGATCCACTACCTAAAGCACCGAATGAAGCCGACAGGCTGGCAAATGCACTGGCGGCTGAAGCCCTTAAGATTGAGGGGGTAAAGGGGGCTTCTGTGGTGCTTACCGGCAGCACAGCACTGGTGGGCATTGATTTGAATCCAGGGGCTGATGCCAATATTGTAAAGGAACGTGTGGCCAATACTTTAAGGAATGCCAATAATCAGGTTGCAAATGTGCTGGTATCAACCGATCCGGAGATTAGCTCAAGAATAGCCGGAATCAGCAAGGGTGTTGCCGAAGGTAGACCACTAAGCAGTTTTTCCGCTGAAGTAAATGAAATAATTAAAAGGCTGTCTCCCAGTGCCAGTTAGAAAAGTAATCCGGGTTAAATCACCGCCCGGATTACTTTTTTTGGGGAATTAGGAAACTAATAAATTTTCTACACCGGTGGTTTCAATGGAGGTATCCCCCATTGACTTCTGTGCGGGGATAAGGAAGCGTTACTTCCGCTGGGACGGTAGCCCCCTTTTATATGATGAAGGAGCTTTGGGTTATTTGAAGAAATTACGATCATCCGGTTTTTGCGGGGGAAAGTATGAAAGAATATATGGTGGACGCTTTTATTTTAAAATCCGTTAAGGCAATGGAAGCCGATCGGGTGATTACTCTTTACACCAGGCAAATGGGTAAAATTAGGGTTATGGCCCACGGTGCGGAAAAGCCCACCAGCAGAAAGCGCGGGGCGGTACAGCCGTTTAGCTTTTCCAGACTGCTGCTGCGTAAGGGAAAGGATTTAGATTCCGTGAGCCAGGGAGAGGGGGTGGAATTATTCCCTGCTCTCAGGCAGAGCCTTGACGGTCTTGCAATGGCCAGCTATCTGGTAGAACTGGTGGATGCTCTGACCCCCGATGAAGATCCCAATCCCGATGTATTTAAGCTGCTTCTGGATACCTTCAGAATACTGGGGCTCGGTTATGATTCGGTGGTGATGCGGTCTTTTGAAATAAAAATTATCTCACTTCTGGGGTATAGGCCCTGCCTGGATTCCTGTGTAGTCTGCGGCTCTACGGAACTAGAAAGGGTTTATTTTGTTCCGGCCCAGGGAGGAATTGTTTGTGCAGGCTGTCGATCGGTGTTGGGCCAGGCGGTGGAAATAAGCCGCGGATCTCTGGAGAATCTAAAAACTCTTATGCGCTGGGATACCGGTAGAACTCACCAGCTAAAGATAACTCCTCTGGCTGGCAAAGAAATGAAAAATGTTATGAGAAAGTTTATAGAGTATCACCTGGAAAGAGGAATGAAGTCACTTAAATTTGAGGATTTGCTGAGTAAATATCAGGTTTAGGATAATGAATAATTTTATCCTGTGAAGGGTTAAATAGAATAAAGGCCGCCATAAAAAAGTTATAAATTTAGAAAGCAAAAGGAGGGACCCTTCATGGATGAACTCGAAAAGATTGATTTAATAAGATCGAGAACGGGTGCCGGTTACAGGGAGGCCAGAGAGGCGCTGGAAAGCTCCGGGGGTGATGTGGTGCAGGCGTTGATTAACATTGAGGAGAGGGGAAACGACTTTTCGGAAAAGGTTCATTGTCGGAGCCAGGAATTTATGGGCCAGGTCAAGGGAATTTTAGAAAAGGGGCGGGATGCCAGGATAAGGGTTAAGCAAGGTGAAAAAACGGTGATGGATTTTCCCGCCTCGGTGGGGGCCATTGGTATATTAGGCGCTCTGGCCAGCAGCCAGTTGGCCGTTCTTGGAGCTTTGGGAACGGTGGCCGCCATGGCAAACAACTATACCCTGGAAATTGACAGGGGGAGCGACAAAATGGAGGACCCGGCACAAAGGTCGGGCCCTACTTAGGGAGAGGTCCGGAAGATGATAAGGGTCCTCTCCCCGAATTGGGTTGTGAAAGTAAAATGCCGGTGATGTCATCAAAGTCGGGCAGTATTCCCTGCAGCCCCGGTGTTTTGCCAGATGGGGGGGTAAAAAGCTGGATGTCTGGTGTAGGGCCTGGGCTGGGTTTGTGGAGGCGGGCTTCAAAAAGAAAGAACCGAAAAGCCGGGTCTGGCGCTGGTAGTGTCTAACCGCGTTTTTGGGGTGTTGGCAAAGAATTCATACAAGGTCCAAGTAACTTGACTTGGGCCTTAGTTTATTGTAAATTAGAAAAAAGTATTCCGGCTGTTGCGGTATAGATGTTTTTCCATGAGCTTGCCAAGCATAGCGGATGCTTATGGCCGATTACTGATAGCTAAATACACGGCAATGACGGAAAGATTAGCGCGGTGAGCTTTAAAGAGAGCCGGGTAGGGTGGAAACCGGTAAAGCAGGCTGCGTGAAAGGAACTCCCAAGCCGTATTTAATCAAGATGGGCCGCCCGGCCGGGTGGTCAATCAGGGTGGAACCGCGGGAAATGCCTCCCGTCCCTGGCTTGTCCGGGGCGGGGGGTTTTTGATTAGGAGGAGGACTAAAATTGAATTTTCAGGAATTGGTAATGGCCCTTAACAGCTTCTGGGCCAGGCAGAATTGCATTATTCAGCAGCCCTATGATGTGGAAAAAGGGGCTGGAACAATGAACCCGGCCACATTCCTGCGGGCCCTGGGCCCGGAGCCATGGAGAGTGGCTTACGTTGAGCCCTCCCGGAGGCCCACGGATGGGAGATATGGGGAAAACCCCAACCGTCTTCAGCACTACTACCAGTACCAGGTTATTTTAAAGCCTTCCCCGGATAATGTGCTGGAGGTTTACCTGGACAGTCTCAGGGCTATGGGTATTGATCCCGACATGCACGATATCCGCTTTGTGGAGGATAACTGGGAATCCCCCACCCTTGGGGCCTGGGGCCTTGGCTGGGAGGTTTGGCTGGACGGGATGGAAGTCACACAGTTTACATATTTTCAGCAGTGCGGCGGTATAGACTGCCGACCGGTTTCGGCGGAAATCACCTACGGGCTGGAAAGGCTGGCCATGTTTATCCAGGAGAAGGACAGTGTTTATGACATACAGTGGGTGGAGGGGGTCAGCTATGGTGACGTTCACCACCAGGGAGAGGTGGAGTACTCCCGGTATAATTTCGAAGAGGCCGATACCGAAATGCTTTTCAGGATGTTTGATATGTTTGAGCGGGAGGCCCTGAGGGTAAATGCCCGGGGGCTGGTTTTACCGGCTTATGATTATGTTCTGAAATGCTCCCATTCCTTTAACCTGCTGGATGCCAGGGGGGCAATAAGTGTAACCGAGAGAACCGGTTTTATTCACCGGGTAAGGAATCTTGCGAGGTCTTGTGCCGAGGAATACGTCAAACAGCGTGAAAATATGGGGTATCCCCTGCTGAAGTTAAAGGGGGCTTAAGTTATGGCAGATTTTATTTTGGAAATAGGCACCGAAGAGATGCCCGCCCGTTTTGTGGGACCGGCCCTGGAACAGCTTAAGGAGCTTACAGCTAACCTGTTTCGTGAAAAAAGGATTGAGTTTGGCCATGTGCGGGCGGTAGGTACTCCAAGACGTATGGCAGTATATGCCAACGGCCTTTCTGAAAACCAGTTGTCTTTGCTGAAAGAGGTAAAGGGGCCGGCCCTGAAGGTGGCGTATAACCAGGCAGGCGAACCGACAACTGCCGCCTTGGGTTTTGCCAGGAGCCAGAGAGTAGATGTTAAAGACCTTGTGGTCAGGCCTGTGGGGCCGGTGGAGTATGTTTATGCCGTTAAAAGCGACCCGGGCGGGCCTACCAGGGAGGTATTGCCCGAAATATGCACGGCCCTGATTACCGGTCTTCATTTTCCCAAGCCCATGCGCTGGGGGGGGCAGGATTTTAGATTCGCCCGTCCCATCAGGTGGCTTTTAGCCCTTTATGGGCAGGAAGTGGTAAAATTTTCCCTGGCCGGTATTGACTCTGACAGGATAACCTACGGCCATCGCTTTCTTAGTAAAGGTCCTTTGCGGATTAATTCACCCGGGGAGTATTTTGAAACGCTTAAAAGCGCCTATGTTATGGTGGACCCCTCGGAAAGAAAGGAAACTATTATCCGGCAGGTACTGGAGGTGGCCGCGTCTGAAAATGGACTGGCAGGGACCGACGAGGAGCTGCTGGATGAGGTGACTAATCTGGTGGAGTATCCCACTGCCTTTTCCGGGAGTTTTAATCCCTCATACCTAAGACTGCCCGGGGAAGTGCTTATTACAGCAATGCGGGAGCATCAGCGATATTTTCCGGTAAAAAGCCCGGAAGGCTTCCTTTTACCCCGTTTTATCGCGGTAAGAAATGGTGTGTCAAAACATATAGAAACGGTGCGGGCGGGAAACGAAAAGGTCCTCCGGGCAAGGCTGGCCGATGCCGCCTTTTTCTGGGATGAGGATTTGAAAATTACGCTGGAGGAACGGGTGCCTTCACTGAAAAAAATAGTCTGGCAGGAGAGTCTGGGCACGGTTTACGACAAGGTGCAAAGAATCAAACTGCTGGCCATGCATTTAGGTGGAAAATTGAATGCCGGCCCCGAGTTTATGTGGGAGGTAAAAAGATCGGGTGAGCTGACCAAGGCCGATCTGGTTACCAACATGGTTTATGAATTTCCGGAACTGCAGGGGGTGATGGGCAGAGAGTATGCCCTGAAGGGGGGAGAGAGGCCCGAGGTGGCCCAGGGAATTTTTGAGCACTATCTTCCGCGGTTTGCAGGAGATATATTGCCTTCCACCCCATTGGGCAGGATTCTCAGCCTCTCGGACAAGTTCGATACCCTCACCGGATGTTTCGCCATAGGTATTCAGCCCACAGGATCCCAGGACCCCTATGCCCTCCGCCGGCTGGCACTGGGTATCTGCAATATCATACTGGACGGCGAGCTGGTGCTTTCCATCAGGGACATTGCAGCCCAGGCCTATGAGTGCTACCGGGAGAATTACTCTCTGAAGGTAGACAGGGATTCGGTTATTGCGGATTTGGAAGAATTTTTCAGGCAGAGAATAAGAGGTCTCCTCATTGACCGGGGCTTTGCCTATGATATTGTGGACGCGGTACTGTCTGCCGGAACAGATGATATTCTGGGAGTGCTAAAAAGGGTGGAGGCCCTAAGCCAATTCAGGGAAGAACCTGCCTTTTCCGCGGTTATAACCGCCTACAACAGGGCTAATAATCTCTCCAGGAAATATGGGGAAACCAGGGTATTACAGGATTTACTCCAGGACCCGGCAGAGCGGGAACTATACAGCCTTCTAACCAGGGTTGGGCAGGAGGTGGCTCTTCTCCTGGTAAATAGGGACTACAGCGGAGCGCTACGCCAGGTGGCGGTGCTGAGGGAGCCGGTGGACAAATTCTTTGAAGCCGTAATGGTTATGGTGGAAGACAGCAGTGTTCGTGACAACCGGCTGGCCCTGCTTAAAAATGTTGCACTGCTGGCCGCTCCCCTGGCGGACCTGAGCAAAGTTGTGGTGGCGGGTAGAGAGGGTTAACAATATTTTCAAATAATTTCGCAGGCTATTGAAAGGTTTACTAAAAGAACATATAATATATATTATTGTTTCATATTTAATTAATAGTATAACACATATGCTCTTTAAGGGGCGATTGGATTTGGAATTTACCAAACGGCAGGAAGCAATTCTTGATATTGTCAAGAAGCATGGACCCATTACTGGAGAGCAGATCGCGGAAAAACTTTCTTTAACCAGAGCCACTCTGAGACCGGACATGGCCATTTTGACCATGTCCGGTTTGTTGGGAGCCAGACCCAGGGTTGGCTATTTTTTTAGTGGAAAAGCACCGGGCAGAATCTTGGCTGAAAAGCTTCATAAAATGAAGGTGGGCACTATTAAATCAGTGCCTGTGGTGGTTGATGAGAAATGCTCGGTCTATGATGCAGCGGTAACCATGTTTATTTCTGACGTGGGCACCCTTTTTGTGGTCCGGGAGGGAGGATTCCTGGAAGGGGTGATTTCCCGCAAGGATTTACTCAAGATCACTCTGGGAGGACATGATATACATAAACTTCCGGTTGGGGTAATTATGACCAGAATGCCAAATATAATTTTTACCGACCAGGATGAGTCACTCTGGTCTGCGGCCAAGAAGCTGCTGACCCACGAAATTGACGCCATGCCGGTAATTCGTCATAAGGAAGACCCCCAGGGCGGCAATGGGCTTGAGGTAGTTGGGCGTTTCAGTAAGACCAATATTACCAGGGTTTTCGTTGAACTGGGTGAAGATGGATAATTAAGTCGTCGGTCATCAGACCTCGGACGTCAGTAAAAAACCAGCGAACACAGGGCTTCTGAGGACTGACCGACGTCTGACGACAATTATGTAAGGGAGGGTTTCTCATAGACGCTGAAAGAAAATCCAGGCTTATGGTATACATAATATCAGACTCCATAGGTGAAACCGCTGAACTTGTGGCCAGGGCGGCAGCCAGCCAATTTAACGGCGGGGCCGTGGATGTCAGAAGAGTTCCATACGTCAATGACATAGATGAAATTCCGGAGATCGTTGAGGAAGCAAGTGTTTTCAATAGTATTATTGCCTATACCCTGGTGCTTCCAGAGTTAAGGGAGGCCCTGGTGAGAGAGGCTGCCAAATACAGCTTAATAACGGTGGATATAATGACTCCCATGCTGGATGCCCTTACAAGGGTGGTGGGAAAACCTCCAAAACTTGAGCCCGGGCTGGTCAGAAAAATGGATGAAGAGTATTTCCGCAAGGTGGAGGCCATCGAGTTTGCGGTAAAATACGATGACGGAAAGGATCCCAGAGGCATTATCAGGGCAGATCTGATTATAGTTGGTGTAAGCCGGACTTCAAAGACCCCCCTGTGTATGTATCTGGCCCATAAAAGGATAAAGGTGGCTAACGTGCCCCTGGTGCCGGAAGTGGCCCCGCCCGAGGAAATATTCAAACTATCTCCTCACAAGCTTATAGGACTGACCATTCGTCCCAACCAGCTTAATGAAATAAGGAGAGAACGGCTTAAAACATTAGGACTGACTTCCCATGCGGATTATGCCAGCATGGAACGGATTCTGAAGGAACTGGAGTATGCCGAGGGGATAATGAAAAGAGCCGGCTGTTCCGTTATAGATGTAACAAACAAAGCGGTGGAAGAAACAGCCAGCAAGGTATTGGAAATATACTACAGGGGTGAAAGACATGGAAAATAAGAAGTATGTATTCCTGTTTGAAGAGGGAAGGGCAGAATTGAAGGACCTGTTGGGAGGGAAAGGCGCCAATCTGGCCGAGATGACCAATATAGGCATTCCAGTCCCGCCGGGATTTTGCATCACCACCGAGGCCTGCAGGGAGTTTTACATACAAGACAGGAATTTCCCCCCTGGTACCCGGGAACAGGCCTTAGAGGCACTGGCCATTCTTGAAGGAAAAGTCGGCAAGAAATTTGGCGATCCCGAAGATCCTCTTCTGGTAAGCATACGGTCGGGGGCACCCATATCCATGCCAGGAATGATGGATACAGTCCTCAATCTGGGGCTAAACGACAAAACGGTGGAAGGGCTGGCTAAGAATACAGGTAACCGGCGGTTCGCATATGACTGCTACAGGCGTTTGCTGAATATGTTTGGTGATGTTGTGCTGGGTATCGATCATAATAAATTCGAAAGAATACTGGATATGCAAAAAGACAAAAAGGATCTGGTATTTGACCACCAGCTTGAGGCGGCTGACTGGGAGGAAGTGGTAATTGACTATAAAAAGCTTATTGAGAGAGAGACCCGGAAACCCTTCCCTCAAAATCCCATTGATCAGCTTTTTATGGCAATATATGCTGTGTTCAACTCCTGGAACAATGACAGGGCAATAATATACAGAAAGATTAACAAAATATCTGACGAGCTTGGAACAGCCGTTAATGTTCAGGCCATGGTATTCGGCAACATGGGAAATGATTGCGGTACAGGTGTGGCCTTCACCAGAAATCCTTCAACAGGATTCAATCAGTTATATGGTGAATATCTGATTAATGCCCAGGGTGAGGATGTGGTGGCGGGTATAAGAACTCCCCAGCCCATAGACACATTGGAGAAGGAAATGCCTGAGGTATACAGGCAGTTTGTGGACACCTGCGGCGTTCTGGAAAGGCATTACAGGAATATGCAGGATATTGAGTTTACCATTGAGCGGGGCAAGCTTTATATGCTGCAGACACGAAACGGCAAGAGGACCGCCCAGGCTGCCATTAAGATAGCGGTGGAAATGGTTAACCAGGGGCTTATAACAAAAGAAGAGGCCATCAACAGGATTGATCCCTCACACTTGAATCAGCTGCTGCACAGGAGGATTGATTCTTCCGTCAGGCTGGAGGTGGTGGCGGTAGGCCTGCCGGCGTCGCCGGGGGCTGCCTCGGGCCAGGTGGTTTTTGACTCCGACGAGGCTGAAAGGGCTGCCAAGGAGGACAAAAAGGTTATATTGGTGAGGACCGAAACCACTCCCGATGATATACACGGCATTGTTGCCGCCCAGGGGATTCTCACATCCCGTGGGGGAATGACCAGCCATGCCGCAGTGGTGGCCAGGGGAATGGGAAAACCCTGTGTGTGCGGCTGTGAGATTTTAAGTATTGACTATGAAAACAATCAATTCTCCGTGGGCGATTTAGTTTTCAACAAAGGAGATCTGATTTCCCTGGACGGAGCCACCGGTCAGGTCATCCGGGGCCTGGTGCCGATGATAGATCCTGAACTCTCGGAGGAATTCAGGGTACTCCTGCGCTGGGCGGACGATATCAGAATTCTGGGCGTACGGGCCAATGCCGACACCCCGGAGGATGCCATAAAGGCAAGGGAATTCGGGGCCGAGGGGATAGGATTGACCAGGACCGAGCATATGTTTATGGCCCAGGACCGGCTGCCAATAGTACAGGAGATGATACTGGCCACTTCTCTTGAAGAGCGCCAGAATGCCCTTGACAGGCTTTTACCGATGCAGCGGGGGGATTTCTACGGAATACTGAAGGCAATGAAAAACCTTCCGGTTACCATCAGGCTTCTGGATCCGCCCCTTCATGAATTCCTGCCCAACGCCGAGGAGCTGGCAATCGAAATATCCCGCTTAAAGCTAACCGGAGGCGGGCAGAATGAAATAGCTGAGAAAGAAAGTTTACTGCGTAAGATAAGGGCATTGTCGGAGTTCAATCCCATGTTGGGCCACAGGGGATGCCGCCTGGGGATTAGTTACCCCGAGGTTTACGCAATGCAGGCCAGGGCTATTTTTGAAGCCAGCGCCTTGCTTGTAAAGGAAGGGTGTCAGATTATTCCCGAAGTAGAAATACCTCTGGTGATAGATGTAAACGAGCTGTCTTACCTCAAGGAGATGGTAATGGAGGTGGCCGGTCAGGTAATGGCCGAAAGCGGGGTCAGCTTTGAGTTTACAGTGGGAACAATGATAGAGGTTCCCAGGGCAGCCTTGCTGGCAGATGAAATAGCAGGTCAGGCTGATTTTTTCTCCTTTGGAACCAACGACCTGACCCAGACCACCCTTGGTTTCTCCAGGGATGACGCCGAAGGTAAATTTATGACCGACTATATCGACAAAAAAATACTTCCTGAAAACCCCTTTGTTGTTATTGACCGCAAAGGAGTGGGGAAACTAATGAGAATGGCTGTGGAACTGGGAAGAAAAATTAAGCCGGACTTACTTATTGGAATCTGCGGAGAACACGGTGGGGAGCCTAATTCTATAGAATTTTGCCATCAGGTGGGTCTAAATTACGTCAGCTGCTCACCCTTCAGGGTGCCCATAGCCAGGCTGGCCTCAGCCCAGGCTGTAATAAATAATAGATAGATTTTAAATAATAATTGAAAGGGCTCCCTTTATTTTAAGGGGGCTCTTTCAATTTGTGGAATAAAAAAAGGAAAACCCTTCAAAAAAGGCGAAATCATACATTTGTTTAGTGAAACGCTGAAAAAATATGCCTGGTAAAACGGCGGTGACTAAAATGGAGAAATTAAGATTATTCTGGGCCATTAATTTGCCTGAAGAACATAAAATGGAGTTGTCTCAAATACAGTCCAGGCTAAAGGATTGCGGGGCTGACGCGAAATGGGTTGAGTGCCGGAATCTGCATGTCACCGTGAAATTCCTTGGTGAAACTGATCCTTCCCGGGTAAAGGGAATAACTGAATCTGTTACCGGGTTATTACAAACATGCCGGACGTTTAGCCTGGCTATGGAAGGCCTGGGTTTTTTCCCGGGCCCCCGGAGCCCCAGAGTGCTTTGGGTGGGGCTTAAGGGAGAAGTGGGAGTCTTAAAGGAAGTTGCCGGAGCTGTGGATCATGCTATGACCCAACACGGTTTCCCCCCGGAGGTCCGGAAATTTTCTCCCCACCTAACGTTGGCCCGGCTAAAACCCGCCTTAAACACAGATAAGCTCATTGGGGCGATGGGTGATGAAGAACCCGGGGTCAGGACCATGGGCCTTTTTAAGATTTTTTCAGTGGATCTCATGCAAAGCCGTCTCACCCGTCAGGGACCTTCTTACACCTGCCTTACCAGCGTGAAACTAAATCATTAATTAATTTTTATCACCTCAGTATGGATTGTTTTTTAGATGCATATTATACATTGAATTATTTTGGGGAAGAGGTTATGCGGATGCTTTTTATCGCCTTAAACGGTAGCCCTAACAAAGACGGTAATACTGCCTTCATGCTGAGGTCTGCATGCAGCGTAATAGAGCAAACCGGGTCAGAATGTGTATTTGTTCAGGTATCAGAGGTGCTGTCGGGCGTAAGAAACCCTTTTTGCCTGGCCTGCTCCAACCCCTGCAGCGGCCGGTGCTACTCCGGTACCGGACTGGAAGAGGTATTCAGCCTTCTTTCCAGGGCGGACGGCATTATTATAGGGAGTCCGGTTTATTTTTGCACGGTTTCGGGCCAGATGAAAGCATTTTGGGATAAGACAAGGCAACTTAGAAAAAAGAAGGCTCTCTTAAATACCGTGGGGGGTGCCCTGGCAGTGGGAAGCGCCCGTTTCGGAGGCCAGGAAACAACACTCCGGGCAATTCATGACATTATGCTATGCCACGGAATGACAGTGGTAGGTGACGGTTTCCATGATGCAGACTGCGGCCATCATGGGGGATGCGCCCAGAGCCCTTCTTCTGAAGACGCCCGGGGCCTTGACAGGGCCGCCATCCTGGCCAGAAGGGTGTACGAGGTAGCCGATGCGACCCGGTTAATAAGGGTTAACGACTATCCGGATTAAATGGATGCTTTCCCCGGTATTATTTTACCGGGGATAAATTTTTACCGGGGTGGGGATAAAATGGATTTAAGGCTGCAATATGAGAAGATGGAAAGGCGGATGCTGTCACCTGGAGCCTGTTTGAGTGATTCCTCCAGGGGCCGTATGTATTCCGAGGAACCATGCAGCGTACGCACGATATTTCAGAGGGACAGGGACAGAATAATTCATTCTAAGGGATTCCGCCGCCTTAAATACAAGACCCAGGTATTTATCATACCCGAGGGCGATCACTTCAGGACCAGGCTGACCCATACCCTGGAGGTGGCCCAGATTGCAAGGACAGCGGCCCGGGCCTTGCGGTTAAACGAGGACCTAACCGAGGCCATTGCGCTGGGGCATGATTTGGGGCACACCCCCTTCGGACACACCGGAGAGGAAGCTCTGAACGAGGTTTTCCCCCCGGGTTTTAAGCATAATGTGCAAAGCCTGAGGCAGGTTGACGAACTGGAGGGTTGGCGGGGTTTGAATCTGTCGCACGAGGTTCGCGACGGAATTCTTAATCATACAGGAAAAACAGATCCCTTTACCCTGGAGGGGCAGATAGTAAAGATATGCGATCGTATAGCTTATATCAACCATGACATAGATGATGCCCTAAGGGCCGGAATACTGAAGGAGGAAGATTTACCCCGGGAGTGTCTTGAGATTTTAGGCTTCTCCCACCGGGAAAGAATTAACAATATGGTCCTTGATCTAATTGAGGCCAGTATGGGCAGGCCGTCTATTACCTTAAACACCGGTGTAAAAGAGGCTACCCACATTCTCAGGGATTTTATGTTTAAGAAAGTCTACATAGGGTCCGAGGCAAAAAGAGAGGAAATAAAGGCCAGGCACGTGGTTAAGTATCTATACCGCCATATGGTTGAGTTCCCGGAGTCCATGCCCGGGGAGTATCTGAAAAGGGTTAACCAGTATGGCATAGAGAGGGTTGTCTGTGACTATATTGCAGGAATGACCGATCGTTACGCCATAACTCAGTTTACCAGGATTTTTGTTCCCAGGGCCTTTGCCCTGGAAGAATGAAAAGTTAAAAAGTGTCGAGTCAAAATAATCAGAGCGTATTATCATCATAAATATAATTTGGTTAGAATAATAAATTAAGAAGGAAAAATTCATTAATTGTAGAAAAATTAATATTCATAGCAGTACACTCGGTGTACGCTAAAAGTTTTTCAGGGTGAAGCTGAATTGGCGTTAATACCTGCGGACCTTGTTGAAGAAGTCCGAATACAAACCGACATAGTAAGCCTGGTGAGCGAATACGTTAAATTGGAAAAAAAGGGTAGAAATTACACCGGAGCTTGCCCTTTTCACCAGGAACGTGATCCTTCCTTTACAGTCAGTTCGGAAAAGCAGATGTTTTATTGTTTTGGCTGTCAGGCAGGAGGTAGCGCCTTTAAGTTTCTCATGCTGATAGAGGGCCTGACCTTTGTGGAATCGGTGCGGAGGCTTGCCAATCGGGCCGGTGTTTATTTGCCGGACCCCGAAAGATCGGGCGACGATAAAAAGGCCGCCCGGGAAGAAAGAGCGTGGAAAGCCAATGCTGAGGCCGGAGACTTTTATCATCACTACCTGTTAAACAGTCCTGAGGCAAAACCTGCCAGAGAATACCTGGCCGGGAGGGGATTGTCCCAGGAGGCCATAAATACATTTAAAATAGGCTACGCTCCGGCTGCCTGGGACTTCCTGACAGCTTACATGAAAAAAGCAGGGTACGGGGCCGAAGAGATAATTGAAACGGGCCTGGCGGTGGGGGATAGAAACAGGGTTTTTGATCGGTTTAGAAACCGGATAATCTTTCCGGTTGCTAATGCCCAGGGCAAGGTGGTGGCATTCGGAGGAAGGATTTTGGGGCCGTCCGACAACCAGCCCAAGTACCTTAACACTCCGGAAACTCCCTTTTTTAACAAAAGCAGGATTCTTTTCGGGCTTCACCTCGCCAGGCAGGCCGTAAGACAGGCGGGTTATGCGGTTATAATGGAAGGGTACATGGATGTGGCCACCGCCCACCAGTTTGGCGTTTGCAATGTCATGGCGTCTATGGGCACCAGCCTTACCGCAGATCAGGGAAAGCTTTTACTGAGATACACCCGTGATATCTATATAGCCTATGATGCCGATAGCGCCGGAATGAAAGCAGCAGCCCGGGGACTGGACATTCTTCAGCAGCTCGGGTGCCGGCTGAAGGTAATCAGTATGCCCAGGGATACTGACCCCGACGATTTTATCAGGGCAAAGGGAGCAAAGGGCTGGAATAAGTTATTGGAAGGGGCCGAGTCCCTGCTGGAGTATAAAATCAGGCTGGCCCAGACCGGCGGCAGGGATGCTCAAGGCATACTGGATGAAGTTCTGCCGAATCTTTCAGAGATTAAAAGTGACATTGAACTGGAAGACGGAATAAAAACTGTGGCTTCCAGGTTGAACATAAGTTGGGAGGCTGTAAAGGGAGAAATAAGGAGATATAGAGCAAGCCAGCGAAAAATCTGGGTAAAACCGGATAAAATTACTAAAAACACGCATAATATAGTAAAAAGCGATAAAATCCGTGACGCATTGTCCGGGGCCGAACTGGGAATACTTAAAATCCTTGTGGAAAGCCCTGAGAAGCTGAAACTATTCAGATCGGCACTGGGAGATGACTTTATAAGGGACCCTCTGGTAAAAGAGTTGTATCATGCCATCGTTCCCAGGATTGATGTCGGGGGATTTGAGCCGGCCCGGCTGCTTGACGAGCTGGGAGAGAAGCAGTCAGCGCTGCTAAGCAGGCTGATAATGGAAAAGAGTTTTGGGCCGGTAGGACCCGGAGATCCAGGGGAATATGTTCCGCAGGAAATAGATAGGATAGCCGAAGACTATATAAATGTAATTAAAAGAAATGATCAGGCCAGAAAAAGAATTGCATTAATGCAGGAGCTGGCCAATGCTGAAAAGAATAATGATATTGATCTTGTTAACGACATTTTAAAAAAGCTACAGGGAAATTCTGAATAATATTCGCGGCCCTGGAAAGGGGGAAAGAAAATGAGCGAGCAATTAAAGGCCGAAGGCGTTAAGGATCTCATTGAAAGAGGCAAGAAAAACGGTGTTCTGACTTACACTGAGATTATGGATATATTGCAGGGAACTGATTTGACGCCGGAACAGATAGATGAAATATATGAGAAACTTAGCGGAATGGGCATAGAGGTTGTTCCTGAAGTGACCGATATTGATCCCCTTGATGAAGGGCCTGCCCTGGAAGCTCAGCCGGAGGAGGTTGACGTCGACCTCTCAATACCTGAGGGCGTGGGAATAGATGATCCCGTTCGTATGTACCTCAAGGAAATAGGCCGCGTTCCCCTGCTTTCACCTGAGGATGAGGTGAAACTGGCAAAACGAATGGAGCAGGGAGATGAAGAGGCAAAGAGAAAACTTGCAGAGGCCAACCTCCGTTTGGTGGTTAGTATCGCCAAACGTTACGTAGGCAGGGGCATGCTTTTTTTAGACCTGATACAGGAGGGTAACCTGGGACTTATTAAGGCGGTTGAAAAATTCGACTTCCGCAAGGGTTTCAAATTTAGTACCTATGCCACATGGTGGATCCGCCAGGCCATTACCCGGGCCATTGCGGACCAGGCCAGAACCATTCGTATACCTGTACACATGGTGGAAACCATAAACAAGCTAATCAGGGTTTCCCGGCAGCTATTGCAGGAATATGGCCGGGAGCCGTCTCCCGACGAAATAGCAAGAGAAATGGGCATAACGGAGGAAAAAGTCCGGGAGATAATGAAGATTGCCCAGGAGCCGGTTTCTCTGGAAACCCCCATCGGTGAGGAAGAGGATTCGCATCTGGGGGATTTTATTGAGGACCATGACGCCAGGGCTCCGGCCGAGGAAGCTTCCTTCACGTTACTGCGGGAACAACTGGACGAGGTGCTGAAAACACTGACAGACAGGGAGCAAAAGGTTCTTCGCCTGAGATTTGGCCTGGACGACGGCAGGGCCCGAACATTGGAAGAAGTGGGGCAAAAATTCGGAGTAACCAGAGAGCGGATACGGCAGATAGAGGCAAAAACCCTCCGTAAGCTGAGGCACCCAAGCCGAAGCAAGAAACTCAAGGATTACCTGGATTAAAGATACTGCCCCGGCACTAATTGCATGTCAATTAGAGGTTGACCGGGGCCTATCTTTTATGTATAATAAATCTTGCACCGTTCCTCGATAGCTCAACGGTAGAGCAACCGGCTGTTAACCGGTAGGTTGTAGGTTCGAATCCTACTCGGGGAGCCATATGGGCCCATAGCTCAACGGTGGAGCATCCGGCTCATAACCGGCTGGTTCTAGGTTCGAATCCTAGTGGGCCCACCAATTTCGAAGTTAGAGGCAGGAAGTTAGAGGTTGGAATTAAATGACCGAATGAATGTCGTGTGATTCTTACCTCCAACTTCTGGCATCCGACCTCCAAAATGGCCCCTTGGTCAAGCGGTCTAAGACACCGCCCTTTCACGGCGGTAACACGGGTTCGAATCCCGTAGGGGTCACCACTATAACGGGCGATTAGCTCAGCTGGGAGAGCGCCTGCCTTACAAGCAGGATGTCGGCGGAACGACCCGCTCTAAACATGTCAAAAGTTAATCGCTATATGGGAGCATAGCTCAGCTGGGAGAGCGCTTGCCTTACAAGCAAGATGTCGGCAGTTCGATCCTGTCTGCTCCCACCATTAAAACAAGAGAGTAGCATCGGAGGATAACTTTGGTGCTATTTTCTTTTTTTAATTCCGAATTTATTGCCAAAAAATTACACGGAAATTCTCAGACGGGGTGCGAGGTAATTATTGATAGTGCAAGATAAGTTTGATAAAATAAGATAAATAGGAATAATAAGAAGGTGTAAGAAATGTACACTGTCAAAATTTCTTCCAGGGGGCAAATAGTGATACCGGCAGAGGCAAGATACAACCTCAATCTTAAAGAAGGTGATGTTCTCTCCTGTTATGTAGAAGAAGGAAAAATTATTATAAAAACCAAATCAGCTAAAATCAAAAAAGGAATCGTTGATGAGACATTCGGTTTATTATCAGATTTGGACTATGAGATGAAAGACTATGTTGAACAACTCCGTAAGGATTCCGGAAGAAGGTTAGATGCTCAATGAAAGTAGTTTTCGATACTAATATAATCATTGATCATTTAAAAGGCTTACGCAGGTAAATTATTGTCCATGTACCGTGCTTCACACGGCATGGAACCACTGGATGCCCTTATTGCTGCATCGGCCCTGGCTAATGAGGCAGTTTTATTCACGCTAAATAAGAAACATTTCAAGTTTGTCGAGGGTTTAGTAAGTATGAACCCGTATTTAACTGATACCTAAAAAAACTTGGTTTAGAGTATCCCTCCTCTGGAATGAATCAGGGGACGGTAGAATAAATTTTCACAGCACACTGTTAAACCCTTTATCGCTCAACGCCTGCACCACCTTTTTTATCTCCTGGGTTCGGCTTTTGTGGCAGATTAGCAGGCTGTCATGGTCGTTTACAATGATCAGGTTTTTGACTCCTAATAGCGCAACGGTCTTGTTGGAGATTATATATGTATTTAGCGTATCCAGCAGGACCCCCTGACCATGAAGGACGTTGCCCAGCTCGTCCTTTTCATCGTATTTTTCCAGGGCGTTCCAGTTACCGATGTCGTCCCACCCGAAGTCGCAGGGAATGACTAAAACATTGTCGGCCCGTTCCATTATGCCATAATCAATGGAGACCTTCGGAAGTTCCGAATAAACTTTATCAATCTTTTTGGGGTACCGGTCAGTTCCCAGGCTGCTTTCGATCTCCTTAAGCCCCTCTGCCAGCGAGGGAATGTGTTTTTCTATCTTTTTGCGGATCATGTCGATCCGCCATACAAACATGCCGCTGTTCCAGAGGTAGTCCCCGCTGGAGAGTAATTCCAGGGCCCGGGCGTAGTCCGGTTTTTCCAGGAAGCGGACGGCCCGGTAAGCCGGTATCCCGGCTATGGTGTCAGCCAGCTGGCCGCAATTAATGTAGCCGTATCCTGTTTCAGGGCTGTGGGGGGTGATGCCCAGGGTGATGATTTTTTCCCCTTTGGCTGCGACCGCTACGGCACTTCTCAGTACTTCCTGAAAATTGCGCACATTGCCGATATAATGGTCGGCCGGTAGAACAATCATAACCTCCCGGGGATTTTTCCGTCCCAGGGTCAGGGCGGCCAGCCCTATGGCCGCAGCCGTGTCCCTGCCAAAGGGCTCGATAATTATATTTTCTTCGGGCAATTCAGGGACCTGTTCCATGATGGTATCTTTAAATTCCAAACCGGCCACAATATAAGTGTCCGATATTCCTACCAGGCCCTGGATCCTTTCTACGGTTAACTGCAGCATTGTCTTTTTGCCGATGAGGTTCAAGAATTGCTTTGGCTTTGCCATTCTGCTCCGCGGCCAGAACCTTTCTCCTCTGCCGCCGGCCATAATAACTGCGAAAGGCACAGTATTTCCCCCTTTGAAAATTAAATATTTTTACCATAAAATATCATTATACCATATGTGACAGAGGTATTTCCGGTAATTAAAAGAAGTACTAGTAATTATAGGCATTTAAAAATTTGCAGGAGGTTTTAGATGAAAATAGCCATGCTTTCTCCCATAGCCTGGAGGACTCCCCCGCTTGGGTACGGCCCCTGGGAGCGGGTGGTGTCGCTGCTGACCGAGGGACTTGCCGTCAGGGGGATTGACGTGACCCTTTTCGCCACCGCCGACTCCGTAACACAGGCGAAACTCCACGCCATCGCACCGAGGCCCTATGAGGAGGACAAGACCCTTGACCCGAAGGTATGGGAGTGCCTTCACATATCCGAGCTGTTTGAAAGGGCTGGGGATTTCGATTTAATCCATAATAATTTTGATTTTCTGCCCCTTACGTATTCAGGCCTGACAGACACCCCGGTACTCACCACCATTCACGGGTTTTCATCACCCAAGATCCTTCCTGTATACAGAAAATATAACCGCAAGACTTATTACGTATCCATAAGCAACGCCGACCGATCGCCGGAGCTTGACTACATTGACACTATCTACCACGGGATCGACCTTGAAAACTTCACTTTTCAGGAGACACCAGGGGACTACCTGCTATTTTTTGGCCGCATTCACCATGACAAGGGTGCTGCGGAGGCTGTTCAAATTGCCAGGCAAACCGGGATGAGGCTGATTCTGGCGGGTGTTATCCAGGACAGAGATTATTACAGCTCGGTGGTTGAGCCCCACCTCGGCGGTGTTGTCAGTTATGTGGGGGTGGCCGGGCCAGAGCTCAGAAATGAGCTGCTTGGAGGAGCGAGGGTGCTGCTTCACCCGATAAACTTCAATGAGCCCTTCGGGCTTTCTGTTGTGGAGGCGGGAGCCTGCGGAACGCCTGTGGTGGCCTTCAGCAGGGGCTCCATGCCGGAAATCATAGAAAACGGCGTCAACGGCTTCCTGGTTTCCGACGTTTCTTCCGCAATAGAGGCGGTACGCAGCCTGGATGCCATATCACGCCGGAAGTGCAGAAAGATAGTGGAGGAGAGATTTTCAAGAGAACGCATGGCGGACGATTATTTGAGGGTTTATCATCAAATTATCGATAAAAAAGTATAAATACGGGGAGGCTTTACAATGAGTCCTGAGAAGCTGGCGCCCACTGTCCAGAGGTACGCCGGGAACCCTATACTGACCAGGGATGATGTGCCCTACCCCGTGGCCACAGTTCACAATGCGGGTGTGGTGAAAGCAAATGGACGTTATTTTATGGTCTTTCGCTCGCACCTCTTAAATGGCCGCTCCATTTTGGGTCTGGCTGAAAGTGCGGACGGCTATTCATTTAAAGTACGGCCCGAGCCTTTCATGGTTCCGCTGCGGGACGGGGTTTGGGGCGAGTACGAGGAGTACGGCGTCGAGGACCCGCGCATCTGCCATATTGACGGGGATTTTCTGATCACCTACAGCGCCTATTCCAGGCACGGGGTGAGAATCGGCCTGGCCAGGACCAGAGACTTTGTATCCGTCGAGCGAATTTCAATGATCACCCAGGCGGACCTGCGCAATGTGGTTATCTTCCCGCAGAAGTTTGGCGGGCGCTACGTCCGGCTGGACCGGCCCCATTCCGAAATCAGCCCCTGGTCTATGTGGATTTCCTACTCACCCGACCTTGTTCACTGGGGCGATTCAAGGGTCATAGTAAAGCCGGCTGGCTACCACTGGGATGAAATGAAGATAGGTCCCGGCGCCACACCTTTCAGGACTGAAAAAGGTTGGCTGAACATCTACCACGGAGTCTTTCGCACCATGGACGGGGCTGTTTACAGGTTGGGCGTTATTCTCCACCACCTGCATGACCCGTCGAAAATATTGGGTGTTGCTGACCAGTGGATTCTTCAGCCTGAAGATCCCTGGGAGATTACGGGCTACGTTCACAATGTGGTCTTTACCTGTGGGGCTGTTCCCGAGGAGGATGGCACGGTAAAGATTTACTGGGGCGGCGCAGATAAGGTTATGTGCGTCGGCGCCGCCAACATCAGTGACCTTGCGGCCATGTGCCTGGAGAAATCAAGGAGTCCTATGTAGGCTGCAGGTCCGCTAAAACCTGTAATCCATTGTATAACCTTCTGTTTTGTTGTATAATTTCAATTATAGAGTTAATATATGGTTTTATGGGATAAAAACGGAAATGATGAGTAAGGAAGGAGCCATGGTATTAATAAATATTTTAATAATGAGGAAGGTGAATATTTTTGCGTCAAAAAGAGATAAATCCATGTTTTATTAGTTCATATATACCAAAAGAGTGTGGGATTGCTACTTTTACGCACAATTTGTTCACTTCATACCAAAATTTGTATGCATCAGCCGGAAAAATTGTAGCAGTAGGTGTACTTCCTGAAGGTAACTATCCCCCGGAAGTCAATTTTTTCTTTGACAAAAATAAAGTATCCGACTACACCAGAGCCGCTGGGGACATCAATGCAACTGACCTGCAGGTGGTCAACCTTCAGCACGAATTCGGCCTGTATGGCGGTCCTGAGGGACGCCATATTGCAAGGCTGCTGGAAAAGCTAAAAAAACCAGTTGTAACAACTATCCATACTGTACTTCAAGAACCCACTCTGGGTTATTATACCTCCCTCATCGAGGTTATCCAACGCTCCCAGCGGGTATTAGTAATGAGCAACAAAGCTATTGAGATCCTTCAGGAGATATACTACGTGCCCCGGGAGAAAATCGTGATGATCCCGCACGGCGTGCCCGATCTTCCTTTTGTTGAGACAGAGTATTTCAAAAAGGAACTGGGCCTGGCCGGTCGTTTTGTGCTCCTTTCCTTTGGCCTGTTGAGCCCCGGGAAGGGATTCGAGCTTGTCCTGGAAGCCCTGCCCGAAGTCGTCCGCAACCACCCCGATTTGCTGTACATTATACTTGGAAAAACCCACCCGGAAGTGGCTAAGATTCATGGGGAAAGGTATCGTGAGAGCCTTCAGAAATTGGTTTACGAAAAACAACTGGAAAATAACGTGCTGTTTATCGATAAATTTGTAACGAACGAAGAGCTGTATAACTACATCAGCGCCTCCGACGTGTATGTAACTCCCTATCTCTCTCAAGAGCAGATCACCAGCGGGACGCTGGCTTATGCTGTGGCGCTGGGCAAGGTGGTGGTCTCCACCCCCTACCATTATGCCCAGGAAGTGCTTGCCGAAGACCGTGGTCACCTGGTGCCCTTCAATAACCCGAAAGCGCTGGCCAGGACCCTGAGCTGGATTTTATCCCACCGGGAGGACATGCCCAAGATGCGCCTGGCCGCTTACGAATACGGGCGATCGATGATCTGGCCCAGGGTAGCCGAGCTTTACCACGACCTGTTTAAAGAAGTTTATAAAGAATTTTCGTTGAAAAAATTACAGAAAATAAGCGTGGTCTACAAGAACAGCCAGGATTATCTGAGAAGACGCAATTTGTACAGGATGTTTCTGCGTATGACTGATGATACCGGCATCTTCCAGCATACCAAATACGGTATTCCAGACCTGAAGCATGGTTACTCCGCCGATGATGTCGGGAGGGCACTGGGGATAATTATGAAGGTGGCCTGCGTTGACAAGGAGCCCGGCTATTATCAACTGGCCCAAAAATACCTTGCCTTCATACTTTATGTGCAGAAAGAGGACGGGCGTTTCCATAATTTTGTAGGTTACGACCGTCGAATTTTGGACGAAGACGGTGGCGATGATACCTTTGGCCGCATATTGATGGGGCTGGGCAGTGCTGTGGCCCTGAGTACGGACCAGTCTGTGGCCACTCTGGCAAAGGAAATATTCGACCGGGCCATAGTAGGCCGGGAAACGGGACTGCCGCTGTCCACCTATCCAAAGTCGGTGGCCTACGGCATTTGTGGATTATCCGAATACTTCAAGAAATTTCCTGAGGCACAGGAGGCGGGCGAACTGCTCAGGGCAGGAGCAGATTACCTGGTCAAACTCTACAAAGAGAATAAAAGGCCGGACTGGGACTGGTTTGAGCCCTCTGTTACCTACTCCAATGCCAAGCTGCCCTTCGCCCTGATGATGGCGCACGGCATCCTTAAGGAAAAAGTTTATCTGGAAACGGCACTGGTGACTTTAAACTTTCTGACCAGCATACAGTATAATGGCACTTACTTCGACCTGGTGGGAAACAAGAACTGGCTTGTTTGCGGGGAGGAGAGGGCTTTTTTTGATCAGCAGCCCGTAGAGATTGGCTGTCTGGTAGAAGCATACTGCGAGGCCCTGCGACAAACCAATGACAAAAACTACCGTGACCTGGCAAATAAAGCCTTCAGCTGGTTTTTCGGCAAAAACAAACGGGGAGAGTTGGTGTATAACCTGAAGGAGGATTATCCTCTGGACGGTCTCACCGAAACGGGCAGCAATGCAAACAGCGGAGCAGAATCGGTGTTGGCCTTTGCCCAGGCCATAACTTGCCTGAAAGAAGTAAGTATACGCAAAAATCTCGGCCGAAAAACAGAGCTGGCAAAAACAATAAAAGATCCGTATCCGGTCGGCAACTAGGAGCCCAAGAATAAGGCTTCTGGCATAAAATTAATTGTTACTTAACGGAGGTTTTATTCATGGGCGTTGAACGGTTGAACGATTTAGAGGCACTTTTCAACGAGAGCATTAATGAGGCTATTGAGAAGGCAAAGGTGTTTAATGAAGTAGATGTGGTAATCGGCATCCCTTTTTATAATGAAAAAGATATCCTGCCGGAAGTGCTGAAAGTGCTGGATGAGGGGCTGGCCAATCTTCAGGACATGAGCAAGTCTCTAATAGTCTGCGTGGGGGACCCCGTAGGGGCAGAAACGCTGGAATCCATCAGACGTCTGGATTTAAAGGCCCCTCACCTCGAATTTCTGATGAAGCCCGGGAGCAACGGCAGGGGGGCCAGCATAAGGGCGATACTGGAGATAGCCAATATGCTCGAGGCCGATGCGGTTATATTTGCGGCCGACCTGAGGCGGGAGGAAGGCAGGGGGCTGCAGTCCGACTGGATCGGGCGCCTTATAGAACCCATCAGAAAAGAATATGATTTCGTGGTGACATCTTTCCACAGGCACTATTTTGAGAACCTTTTGGGAAGCCTTTTCACGGCCCAGCTGCTGGAGGTATTTTACGGATACAATGTCAAGGGCTCTTTGAGCGGTGTTTATGCCATGTCCCACGACACCGTGGAGGATTTTTGCGCCGATATAAAATTTTGGATTGACACCACACAGGGGTTTGGAATCGACCCCTGGCTGGTTAGCCGGGCTATGCGCTGGAACAAAAAGATTTGCGAGGTGGAGCTGGGCACCAAGTTTGGGGAAATCTCCATTGAAAAACTAAATTACATTTTTAAGGAAAACGCCAGATCATTGTTTGAATGTATAAAGAGGGATGAGGATTACTGGACCGGCAGCAGGTTAATCATCAGGACGCCCGATATTTATGGCGGCAGGACCAATGAGAAACCCTACAAGCCTACCCCTTCTGTCCTTCGGGACCTGACCCGGTTCAGATACAGTTACAGCCAGTACAAAATACTTTGTGACACATCATACTACGACCACCTTTACGAAGGCAGCAAAGACATTGAGTGGGTACCTGACAAAGAGCTCAGCATAGAGGGAAAAACATGGGCAGATATCGTATACCGCATGCTGTTTAAGTACGGGTTTGTCACCGGCGTGTGCAGCGACGATCTCCTGGACGAACTCACTTTTGCCTTCAACGGGAGGGTGTCCAGCTTCATTGGGAACATTCAGTCCATGGAGGAACGGCTGGGAAATATCGTTAATATTGATATAGATTTTATTCTCTCAAGTGAGGTGTCGTCGGCTAAAGAAGAACAGAGAAAAGATTTTCTAAGGTTGAGGGATCACTTTTTCCTGTTGTGGGATCAAAAGGACCTGGAAACGAAGCCGCCCCTCATCCCGGCCCACTACCTGGAATTTATACCAGGCATACCTACCGTCCTGCCCAAAAAAATAGAGGGGCGGAAAGGCAAGGTTGTTTCGTCGGAAGAAATGTTCCACCGCCTTCAGTCCCGCTATCAGGAAGCTTTTGGCAGCTTTCTCAGCGACGGGCTGGGGACGTCGGAAAATTTAGATTCTAAAACGATAATCGGGTGTATGAAAGAATTCATGATCGAACTGGAAAAAACTATGGAATGGCTGCTGCCGGGGGACCTGTACACCGAGGAGGGAATCGGGCAGGTAGTAGACGGCATTTTCCGGCTTTTCCACTCTCCCATGATTTTTTCCATGAAAGACGAGCTCATAAGGGAGATGCTGCTCCGGTTTCCGCCGCTCAATGTGATGATTCCTGCGGGATGCAAGAATCCCAGGGAGCTCATTAATAAAATGGACGTCAGGGATGCCGCCAGCCTGGCCAACCTGGTTGAGACCCGGAAGCACGGGGACAGTTCACTTTTGTGGCTGCTGGACAATTTGAGGCCGGACGGAATGGACGAGGTGGAGCTCAAGCCTGTCGTACTGGGTAAAAAGGTGCTTAACGGCACAGTGAAGCTGGGGAATATCTCCGACTTCAACAAGATCGCCACCAGGATTGTGGTCGGGCCTCTGAATAAAGGTATGGGAGGGGACTACCCAAAGCTGCGCTTCTGCCTCTTTGTAGCCAGGCACATTATGATGGCCGAAAATTACGACATTCTCTGGAGAAATTACGCCAAGGAGAAAAAAAACCTTGGCGGCAAGATCCGCAACTCCCTGGTTGGGCGTTACGAGACCATTGCCTTCTCCGCACACAATTTATTTGAAAACCACCACCACCGTGCGCTGATCAGCCAGTTTCGGGCGCTGTCACAGAGGCTGGCGGATGTGGGCCAAAACGAGAAGGCCCGGCTGATAAAAAATATGTGTGACGGCTACGGCCTTAGCCAGGTCCTTGCCGACGGCACATTCCTGCCGTGCTCGGTTTGGAGTTGGTCCAGCTACAGCTACAAGGGCGGAAAGGGTATCCCTACCTCGCTTTCCAGCCATGTCGAGGAGAAGTGGTTCAACCACGACTTCCTTGAGGAAATATATGAAGAGCTGGGCTACGACCCCGGAGAAATAATGGAAACGGTGATTCAGCTCATAGGTGAGGGTAGGGCCAGCGAAAACCTTATAGACGTCCTTTTGGGAATAAGGCCCAAAGATGTGACCGTAGTGGTGCAGGAGTCCCAGGATTACCCACCGGCGAAGCAGCTTGCCAGATATGCGGGCAATCCTATGCTGAGTCCAATTAAAGAGCACCCGTGGGAAAGCAAGTATGTCTTAAACACGGCGGCCTTCCGGGTAAAAGACAGGGTCTACCTGCTCTACAGGGCGCATGGAGATGATGATGTGTCGCGGATCGGGCTGGCTGTGACGGACGGCTGCAATGTGCTGGAGAGACTGCCGGAGCCTGTGTTTGTGCCACAGGACAAGACGGAAAAAAAAGGTGTCGAAGACCCGAGGGTGGCCATATTCGACAACAGGATATATATGCTTTACACTGCCTATGACGGTGTCATGGCACAGGTTTCGGCCGCTGCCATAGGGCTGGATGACCTGTTGAACAAAAGATTTGACAAATGGGAAAGAAAGGGCCTTGCTTTCCAGGACATCTGGGACAAGGACGCCATACTGTTTCCAGAAAAAATAAATGGCAAATATATTATTTACCACCGGATAGAGCCCAGCATATGGATGGTGCATCTGGATAAGCTGGAGTTTCCGGCGCCCAAAAAAAAGCACTCCATTATTCTGGGACCCCGTTCGGGATGGATGTGGGACTCCCTGAAAATAGGAGCGGGCTCCCAGCCCATCAAGACCAAATACGGCTGGCTGCTTATCTACCACGGTGTCGACCGCAACAGGGTGTATCGCCTGGGTGTTGTCCTGGTCGATCTCGCCAATCCGGAGCGCTTACTCTACCGTTCGCCAAATCCGGTCCTCTCTCCCGAAACCGAGTACGAGATCGGAAAGGAAGGGGAGAGCTGGGTGCCAAATGTTGTTTTCACCTGCGGTGCGGTTCCGGCTCATGACAAGGAAGTGCTGGACGCCGGGGACGAAATACTGGTTTATTACGGCGCTGCGGATACCCATATATGCCTTGCCACCGGCCGGGTCGGTGATCTGATACCGGAATCCGTCAGGCAGGAGGTTGAGAGAAAGAGCAGTCAGGAAACTTAAATACAGTTCCAAATTATGCAATTTACTAAGAGAGGTAGTTAGTTATGAAGCCTTATCCCCTATTATTTAAACCTTCATTAAAAAAGCGCATATGGGGAGGTTCAAAAATAAAAGAAATTTTTGGTTATCCAGGTCCATGTGAAAATATTGGCGAAGCTTGGGTTGTTTCAGATCATCCTGAAGGTAAGAGTATTATTATAAATGGTGAATTTTCAGGGGAGTCGTTAGGTGTATTGTTAGAAAAATGTCCTGAATGGTTTGCTAACATTAATTTAGAAAAATTCCCTTTATTAGTTAAGGTATTAGATGCAAATGATAATTTATCTATTCAGGTTCACCCGGATGATCAATATGCCATGAGAAATGAAAATGGAGCAAGTGGTAAAGCAGAATGCTGGTATGTGATAGACTCCGAACCTGGAGCCGAAATTATCTTTGGTCATAATGCCAAAAACAGAAGTGAATTTATACAATTATCAAAAGAGAATAAATGGGATCAATTACTTGCACCAGTCCCAGCCAGGGCGGGAGATTTTTTCTTTATTCCCAGTGGTACGGTGCATGCAATGGGAAAAGGGATTTTACTACTCGAAGTACAACAAAACTCAGATATAACCTACCGAATCTATGATTATGAGAGAAAAGGTTTAAATGGCGAAAAAAGGGATTTGCATTTTGAGAAAGCCATTGAAGTAATTGATTTTCAATCTACAGGTTATAAACCTAAACCTTATACAGTTGAAGAAGATTTCGCAATAACAACTTTAGTATCATGCAATTACTTTACCGTAGAAAGATGGCTGATTAAAAGCACACATGATTTAAAGCTTTTTAAAGTTTTTTTATTAATCTTTATTGTTAATGGAAGTGGAGAACTTATCTATAATGATGGTTCTATATTATTAACAAAAGGCACCAGCATTATGATTCCGGCCAATATGGGTGAATGTCGAATTGTTGGTAAAATTGAGGCGATAATAAGCTATATATAAAATTTATAAAAGGACTCTACTCCGGGTTCAATACTGCAGCCTTGAGTTTTGCAGGTAATCGCAAACGAAATCCTCTCCCCTGAAAATGTTAAACTTCGTTTCAACATGATCGGGCATAAAGGTGAGGTTATTAACCAGTATCCTCACCATGAAATTCCTTATGGTGATATCCGGACCGGAAAGGTTTTTTCCGAATACCCTGTCCATGGTGGAAAAGCATTGATCAAAGGCTGTATTTGACTGGTGGGGCATGGCGTGGGAGATAACCAGTATTTCGGTATACTTTCTTTCCATGAAGGTGCCCACATTGCCGGCCATAATCTTCATGCCGCTTTCCTTAAAAAGCCCCAGGCTTTCCTCCAATGGGCTTATACCACACCAGAAATACGACCAGGGGTTTTCCCCGGGGATAGTTTTTTCGCCTGATTTAACGTTTTTTACCAGGATACCGTCATCCTTCCGGAAAAGCTCAACAATCCCATGCTTTCCGGTAGCTTTGCAGTAGGCCTCCGCCGGTCCGGTCCTGGAGCAGGTAAATATTCTTTGGAAGTTCACAATGATTTCAGAATGATATTGGATAGACGGCAGTGATTTTAATGACTGTAAAACACTGACCACCAGTTCCTGAACGCTGCCTCCAAAGGGGGAAGTTGTTGACAGGGTAATGTCTTTGCTTTTACTCAGTGAAAACATTGATTTTACGCGCATTGCCAGTAGCGCTGCAAGAGCCAGAATTATAAGCAATACCGGCAGAAAAAGCATCCTTGCCATTTTGTCCTTTTCGCTCCTGTCCATTTATGATTTTTATTCGCCCCGGCTGACAGGATACCCTTTAACAGTTCCCAAAAAAATTCACCTTATGGAGATATGTTTTAAACCAATCATTTGTACGACAGGCTTATGGTGACTTTTTCCTCGGATATGTCAATTCCAGTCAGTTTATACAGTTTCATGCTTTCCGGCAGGGGCAGGCGGAATCCTGAATTTGCGGCCAGTTCACCAAGTACTTCAGTGGTTACAGGGATTTCGTCCAGGATCATACTCTTGATTCCCAGTTTTACCGCAGTGTTTTCTCCCACAGGGATCAGAGTCCCTCCAAGGGTGAAAGTGGAATTGGATTTGGTATCCTTTCCGGTCAACATAAAAATGCCCTGCTTCAGGTTAACGGAAAGACCCCTGAGGTTTTCATCCGGGGACCGCTGTAGAGCCCCGTTAAGATTTTTTTCAGATATCTCCACTGAAACACCGCCGGGGCCTAACCATAACCTGTCCGGCTCCACGTTTTGCCAGGGGAATCTGGCTGCCGCCCCTATCAGTAAATCAAAAAGATTGATGGATGAAAGGAGCTTTCTTTCCAGCAAGGTCACTTGCTGGGCCAGGTCCCGGGAGGTTCTTTTTATCTTTTCAAGGTATTCCTGGCGCTGTTCAGAAATCTTTTTAACGTCTTGTATTTGAACCCCCAGGGCCTTATTCCGGCGGTCCAGCCCTTCAACAACATCATTGAGAGCTTTCTCCTTCTGCAGAGAGGCTATACAGGCATTTTCAGCCTGTTTGCATGTTTTACCCTGCTGATCCAGTATAAAGGAAACCATAATGGATCGGTTTAACAGATCGCTAAGGCTGGAGGATTTAATTAAAATGTCTAAAAGGCTCCAGTAGCCATAGCGGTACTGAAAATTTATCCAGGGGCTTACCTTCAGTAAGCTGTCTTTTTTTATTTCCAGGGCTTCATTAAATTCATCCAGGGCGTCATTTCTTTTTTGCCGGGTTTCTATGAGATCTTTTTCAATCAGATTCTTTTTTTCTTCGGCCTTTTTTTGTTTAAGATCCAAAACCAGAAGCTCCTGAGTCAGTAAATAAGCATCTCCCTCCAGGACGGATATGGCCTGATGGGACTTTTGCCTTTGATCCCCCTCCGCCCTGCTAAAAGACGGATAAATGCTGGAATAGAAAATAATTGCCGCTATAATTGATATTATTAAAGGTATATTCACAACATTCCCCGGCATGTTGCTGCTTCCTTTCAGTAATGCTATACTGCATTTACTATTATAGTTTACTCCACCTTTTACTGCATTGAAATACTTAAAAAACTATCAAGGAGGTCTCCGGCTTGGAACTTACTCCCAGACTGGCCGCTGTGGCCGGATTTATTCCCCAGGGGGTCAGGGTGGCCGACATAGGGACGGATCACGCCATGCTGCCTGTCAATCTGGTTGAAACGGGTAAATCACCCTTTGTCATAGCTGCCGATGTAAACGAAAAACCTTATCTGGCGGCCTGCCGCCAGGTTCAGGCAGCCGGGGCCGGAAGCCGGGTGGAAGTCAGGAAAGGCAGCGGACTGGAGGTTATACGCCCCGGTGAGGTTGATGTGGTAGTGATGGCCGGAATGGGTGGCAATGCCATTATAAACATTATTGATCAGTGCCGGGGTGTACTTGACGACGTCATCCGCCTGGTGCTTCAGCCCATGACGGACGCAGGCTCCCTTAGACTTTGGCTGGCCCGGAACGGCTGGCGGCTGGTGGACGAGGAACTGGTAAAGGAAGGGGAAAAATTTTACGTTATTATGGCTGCCGAACCGGGGATTGAAAATCAACAAGACCATTTTCTGCTGGAAATGGGCCCGCTGCTGGTGGAAAAATACAGCCCGCTGCTGGTGGAATATCTGGAAAAAATTAAGATGGATTCACAGAAAATGTTGTCCGGGCTGACCAGAAGCAGGAGTGAGGAATCCATGGACAAGGCCGTAGAGATAACTAACAGGCTTACCAGACTAAAGGAGTTGATTAACCGTTGCAGGCAAGGTGCAGAGAAATATTCCGGATGATTGAGGAGCTGTCTCCTCCGGATCTGGCCGAAGAATGGGATAATTGCGGACTGCAGGTGGGTGATCCCCAAAGGATGGCAGACAGGGTGCTTTTAGCCCTGGATATGGATGAGTCCGTGCTTGATGAGGCCCTGGAACTGGAGGCAGGCCTGGTGATCACCCATCATCCCCTGCTTCTGAAGGGAATTAAACAGATCAGGGAAGACCTGCCGCCGGGGAGGCTGGTCTCAAAAATAATAAGGGCCGGTATAACGGTTTATTCCGCCCATACCAACCTTGACAGCGCGCGAGGGGGAGTAAGCGCCGTCCTGGCTGAAGCACTGGATTTGACCGGTATCCAAATTCTTAAGCCCGGTAAAGAAAAATACCTGAAGTTGGCCGTATTCGTGCCGGTTGATCATTGCGATCAGGTCCGGGAGGCCCTAGCCGGGGCCGGGGCCGGATGGATAGGCAATTACAGCCATTGCACCTTCATGTCCGGGGGCACCGGAACCTTCAAACCCCTTGAGGGCGCAAGCCCCTATATCGGTAGGGCCGGAGACCTGGAAAAGGTGGGGGAGATCAGGGTGGAAACCATACTTCCGGCCCGTATCACCGGTGGTGTGGTAAAGGCCATGCTGGCGGCGCACCCATATGAGGAAGTGGCCTATGACCTGTATCCACTTGAAAACCGGTCTGTCAGTTCGGGTCTTGGCAGGGTGGGAAGCCTGAAAGAAGCAGTCAGTTTAAACGAATTTGCCTGTAAAGTAAAGGAGGCATTGGGGGTTCCGGCTGTACGGCGCGGAGGCCCCGCCGGGGGTAAGATACAGAAGGTGGCTGTATGCGGGGGATCCGGAGGTGATTTATGGCCCTTGGCCCACAAGGCCGGGGCCGATGTTCTGGTGACCGGGGATATAGGTTATCATGCAGCCAGGGATATGCTGGCGGCCGGAATCAGCTTTGTGGACGCCGGGCACTACGGCACCGAGCGGCCGGTTCTGGACCACCTGTCCCGTCACCTGACTGAGGGCTGCCGGGAGAGAAGCCTGGAGGTTGAATTTATAGTTTCATCGGTGGAGGGAGACCCATTTTTCTTATACTGACGGGATTATTCTGTCGGAATTCTGGCTTCTGGATTCCAACCCGCCCGTCAGGGCGGGTTGATTATATCAAGGGGGCTGCTCAGTAAAATATGGCCTTTGATGGTCTCGTGCCGGTGGCCGTCCAGTAGAATGTCGACATGCTGTATTTCTATGGCATATGTTGTGGCGGGTGAATTCAGACAGTTTGAAAAAAAGCTCCCGCAGGGCGACCTTTCTTATATCGTCAGTTTCATACGCTTAACCTCCTGTTCCCCTGTACCTGTTCAGAACGGTGGCGAACTCTCCCCAGTTGAGGGAGGCCGAGGGTTCCCGCGCCATCATCAGCAGCCTGTCGGCCACCAGGGCCTCTATTTCGGCCGGGGGGTCCCAGTTATCGGGTGTCACCGTACGGTTTCTGAGCCTGTTCAGTACGGTGGCAAACTCGCCCCATAGGGATGTTGATGAAGCCTTTTGGGCAGTGTTCAGTATTTTATCCCTTATGAGAAGATCAATCTCTCCTTCGGGGTCCCAGTTCACCGGATCAGGCGGTGGTACCTCCCTTACTCTGTTTAGAACGGTGGCCAGTTCGCCCCAGGAAACGTATGCCTCCGGAAGCCTGGGTGTATTTATTATCCTATCGGCCTGCAATTGGGCTATTTCCCAGGCCGGGTCCCACGGATTTTCCCGGAGGGGTATATCCAGGGAGGCTGCAATGCCTGCCGCTATTGAATTGGAAAGGCCGGCCAGGAAAGGCTCATAGGTTAAAAAAGAGATATCTTTACTGTTGTCTATAAAAAGATTCTCCAGAAGAATGGCCGGCATTTTTGTAAGTCTGAGCACCGCAAAGTCAGCGCTCTTTTGCCCCCGGTCGGTTATTTGGTAACCGCCCAGATAGGAAACCACCCGGCTGTGCACTATATTGCGGTATTGCCGGGTCAGTTCCGGGGCGTCCGGGTGGATAAAGCTTTCAAAACCGGTGCCGCCTCCAGCGTTAATGTGGATTGACACAAACAAATCTGCATTTAGGGAATTGGCCAACTGGGCCCGGTTGGAAAGGCTCAGGGATAAATCCATCTTTCTGGTCAGCTTTACCTGGCACTGGTAGGGTAGAAGCTCATTCACAATCTTTTTGCTTAGCTTCAACGCCAGGTCCTTTTCCTTATAATCCGGGGAAACTGCGCCCGGGTCATTCCCGCCGTGGCCCGGATCTAACACTATGGTTTTCAGCGTTATCCCCCATTTCCCGCAGGTTTTAATAAATTCATATTAACACCGGGGAATATTTATGAAAGAATCGCCAGGTACAAAGGGAAGTGCTGAAAATAAAATAACCGCCTTGTCGGCGGTGCCGTCTTGCAGACGGCGGAAGCCAGAAGCCAGAATCCAGAAAAAGCAAGCGTGACCCTAAAGCGACATGCAGTGAGGGGGAGGGGTTTTAGTCCAGGCGGATGTTCCGGAGGCTGTTATCTGGCTCTTGGCGACAGAGCCGT
>Ga0209347_1001195_pt1 | contig 46018 bp, 37 predicted proteins | sample AutmiccommuBRH23_FD_187382 | JGI IMG/M metagenome (GOLD analysis project Ga0209347, IMG submission 187382) | Deep subsurface microbial communities from Mt. Terri, Switzerland - Autotrophic microbial communities BRH/23 (SPAdes) (version 2) | ecosystem: Environmental > Aquatic > Deep subsurface >... | reverse complement strand
GGACTCTACCTCCTTCGCCGCTAAGTGTTTCTATTGGGAAGGCGGCTCGGCGATACTCTACCCTACGCCGGTAGGTATTCCTTTGGGGATAGCGGCTTCGGCGATACTCATCCTCAGCGCGATAGCATCCGTTAAGGGCCGTGCGCTTCGGCGATACTCTCCACCAGAGACTATCGTCACTGGAGACTATCGTCACCGAAGCAGGGTACGGGGGCCCACTCCCACTTGAAGAAGTGGGAGTCTTACGATTGGATAAATGAAATTATTAATTTGACGAAAAGTTTTGGATTTAACAAGTAACTGAAGTACAAAATAAATGTTTATGGAGGCTAATATGAGAAAAAAAGGGCTGATGCTATTTATAATATTAATGGTTACTCTACTGATCCTTCCCGGGTGTGCACTTATTGGTAATAACAAAGATCCACTAGATTCTTCTAAGCCGATCACGGTTACGATATGGCATTACTACAATGGTCATATCAAGGACAAATTTGATCTTTTTGTTGCAGAGTTCAATGAAACCGTTGGCGTGGAAAGAGGTATTGTGGTGGACGCTCAGAGTTTAGGCGATGTGCAACAACTGGCAGATGCGGTGTTTGACGCTGCCAACAGAAATATAGGTTCTCAACCTTTGCCTGATATTTTTATGGCTTATCCAGAAAACGCCTATAGAATACAACAGGTTACAGAGCTCGTAAGCTTGGATGAGCTTTTCTCAAAAGACGAATTGGAGCGTTACAGAGAGGTGTTTATAGAGGAAGGACGATTAGGAACGGACCAACAACTAAGAATTCTCCCCATTGCCAAGTCCTCAGAAATTTTGTATGTCAACAAGACCTTTTGGGACTTATTTTCTAAAGAGACTGGTGCCGATGTTCAAAAGTTGAGTACATGGGAAGGTTTGGTCGAAGTTGCTGAATTGTACCATGAACACACCGGTAAAGCTTTTTTAGGCATCGACTCCAATGCTAATTATATGCTCTTATCAGCCATGCAACTTGGCACTGAAATGTATACTTTTGAGGATGATTCAGTTCGCCTGAATTTTCCAGTGGATGTGGCCACGAATATTTGGAATTACTATTATGTACCTTACATAAGAGGTTATTTTGAAAAAAATGGCCGTTTCAGTTCTGATGATGCAAAAACAGGTTCCGTTCTGGCCTATACTGGTTCGACTGCTGGAGCCGGTTACTTCCCGATGGAAGTGACAGTACAACAGGATGAAGTTTACCCCATCGAACCAATGACATTTCCTTATCCCTATTTCAGCAGTGGTAAACCCTATGCCTTCCAACAAGGTGCTGGCATGTGTGTGACTAAGAGTGATAAAGCCCATGAGTTTGCTGCGGGTGTTTTTTTAAAATGGTTTACTGAACCCGAACAAAATATTGAATTTGCTATTTCTACAGGATATTTCCCTGTTATGGATGAATCTTTGGCTAAGGAACGGTTGTATGAACAAATTCAAAAACCAGATTCAAGCAGTGGGGCCATCACCCACATGATTGAGTCGGCCATACAAATGATAGAAACCCACACGCTATACTACAACAAACCTTTCGAGGGAAGCTACGAAATGCGTATGCTTCTGGAAAGCCATTTGTTCAATAAAATCTTAAGAGATTTAGAATTGTTGGACAAACGTGTGGCAAGTGGAGAGGCGCGCACAGAGGTTATTGAATCTTTGATTTCGGAATCTCAATTTAACCGTTGGTATCAGCAAATAATCAAAGAAGGGTCTCTAATATTGACCATTAATGAAAGATAAGGTTGCAATGAAGAAAATCGGTATAGACAAAAAATCAATCTTATTTAGAATGACCAGTTTTGTAATCGTATTGATTGTTATTCAGGCAATTCTTTTGACGGGAACCTTGATTGCTGGAGGTGTACTCGGTCAAGCGCGAGAAAATGCTTTTCAATCTTTTTACGACAAAGTACACAATCGCAATGATAATGTGCAAAGAGAAATGAAAAACCGATGGATCAATATGACGCCATTCATAGAAGAATTTTCAAGGAATTTGTCAGAAAATTTGTCGAGTAAAGACTTTTTCGATTCATCCATCGACGACTTGATTGATATGCTGAGGACGACAAAGACGACGGGCGCGTTTATCATTTTAAAAGAGGAATCGTCAAAGTATCCAGCTCTGTATATCCGTGATTATGATCCGCTCTTAAACGACTATACCAATAAAGATTTGTACTTGATTCTTGGGCCTTCAGATTTGGCAAAAGACCAAAAAATTCCAATGGATCAAGCTTGGAAATATGACATGAAATTTGATATGAGCAATAGCAATTTTTTTGAGAAACCCTTTTCAAAGGCACCTCTTACATTTAATGCCAACTTATTAGGGTATTGGAATCCACCCTTCTTTCTATTCCCAGATGATTTGCCCATTATAACGTACACCATGCCACTATTTGATGCGGATCAAGTGCTTAGAGGTGTCATTGGTGTAGAGATTTCCGTGAATTATTTTAACCAGTTCTTGCCAGCTATAGATTTGCAGCCAAGAGATTCTATGGGGTATTTAATCGGATATAGCGGGAAAGGCGCTGATGATATTCAGCCGATTTTAAGGGTGGGTGCGTTACAGAAGCGCATGATTAGAGCAGATGAATCATTTGATTTGACTGAAGTGGATGTGAATCGAAGTATTTATTTGGTAGAGAATCACAACAGTGAAGATAAGATATATGCTTGCGTGGAACGAATGGGTCTTTATAACTTTAACACACCATTTGAAGGTGAGTCTTGGTATTTAATTGGAGTGACAACAGAAAATAATCTATTAAGTTATGTGCTTAAGATTCAACAAATTCTTTGGATGTCTCTTTTTGCATCAATTGCAATTGGAATAATTGGAGGTTACCTGATTAGCTATCGATTCACAAAACCAATTACCCAACTCATCAAGCAAGTGAGAGAAAGCGACAAAGACAAAGCGATTCAACTCAATCCAACGGGGTTGACGGAAATTGATGCCTTATCCAGCGCAATGGAAAAGGCAAACAACGCGTTGCTTGAGTCTACAGTCAAAATGTCAAAGATAATCGATCTGGCCGATTTTCCAATTGGTGCGTTTGAAATCAGGAGTGATATTGATTATGTATTCACGACAGATCAATTGCCAACAATTCTTGAAATAGACAGTGACGTCTTGCATGAGATCACTAAGAACAAAGGTACATTTATGAACCATATTCAGCAAAAGTTGACTATTCCAGAAAAAGAGGATGAAAATGTCTACCAAATAAGCATGGATGCCATCAAATATGTTAAAGTAAAAATCGTTGAAAATACGAATAGCACCATGGGCGTTGTAATCGATGTGACCGATGAGATTCTTGAGAAGAATAAAATTAAAATGGAACGGGATTATGATCCTCTGACTATGATATTCAACAGAAAGGCTGTTCAACTGCGTATTGAGAACATCATAGAAAATGTCAGTCCACGGGACACCGCAGCACTGATAATGTTTGATCTCGACTATCTTAAGCAAATCAATGACACGTTTGGCCATAAATGGGGAGATTTTTACATCAATAGAGCGGTTTCGCATCTCACCAAGATTGGGGAGACCTCCAGTGTTCTGGGAAGACGTTCCGGTGATGAATTTGTTCTGTTCCTATTTGGGTTCGCGGATCGAGATGCCATAAGGAAAGAAATGAAAACTTTTTACGAAGGATTGACCAAGGACTTGCTCGCTTTTCCAGACAATTCACATAAGCCTATAATGATTTCAGGTGGACTTTTATGGATTGAAGACTGGACCCTTAAGTACGATGAGTTATTGCATAAAGCTGATGAACTATTGTACGAAGCAAAAAAAGAAAACAAAGGTTTTTATATCGAAAGTGCCGTGTAAGTATAAAGAATTCTATTGAGATACTGTTGCACTTCAGTAGAACTTTTTTGTTATTCCCAACGTGTAAATCCTATTTTCATAATAGTTGACAAACAATCTTATTACGCGTATTATAAATACTAATTTAATAGCTACAAAAAACCGTTGATGTGGAGATAAAAACAAGTCGTGCACTTTCAGAGAGCCGGAGTTGCTGTGAACCCGGCAGGACGCAGATTGTTAAATGGACCACGGAGGGCGCGATCAAAGGCATTAGCCGAGTATTTCGCGACGTGAAGGCATACGTCAGTTGCCAGGAATATGTTAGTATTCTGATAAGCGTGCGGATTTTTCGTTTTCCGCAAAGCAAGGTGGCACCGCGGGTATTGATTTATCAACCCGTCCTTGACTATATAGTCTTGGACGGGTTTTTTTGTGCCGTCCACGGACGACGGCACAGGATGTGCCTAGTGTCGAATGTGTCAAGGATGACATAACATTCGACGGGACTAATGCCGCGGTGCCATGGATGGCAAGGAGCGGCCGAGTCCAAAGGAGGTAATTATGTACAGACCAAGCCTTAACGAAGCCAAAGAAATAGCAGCGGATTATAAGATGATTCCAATTAGCTGTGAAATTTATGCTGATGTCAGGACACCAATGGAGGTGTTAAAAATCCTTAAAAATGTCAGCCGACACTGTTTTATGCTGGAAAGCCTTGAAAGTCCCGAAAAATGGGGACGCTACACTTTTTTGGGCTTTGACCCGAAACTGGAGTTGACTTGTACTAACGGAGCCATCAACATCAACTCTGGTACAGAAATTACTGTTAACACTAAACATCCCCGTGAGTATATCCAACAGATATTAGACGAGAACAAAAGCCCATGCTGTGATTACTTGCCACCCTTCACTGGCGGTCTGGTAGGCTATTTTTCCTATGATTACATCAAGTACAATGAGCCTTCGCTAAAACTGGACGCTGAAGACCAGGAAGGTTTTAAAGACGTAGACCTGATGCTCTTTGACAAGGTAATCGCCTTTGACCATCTGAAACAGAAAATCATTCTTATTGCCAATGTAAAGACCGAAGAACTGGATTCAGGCTATAACAAGGCCGTCATGGAAATTGAAAGCATGGTAAAGCTCATTAAACACGGTGCTTATCAAGAGACTCGACCTGCTAAAATCACCTCTGATTTCCGCCCTTTGTTTAAGGAGCAGGAGTATTGCGCTATGGTTAACAAGGCGAAGCATTATATTCGTGAAGGGGATATATTCCAGGTCGTACTGTCCAACCGTTTTGAAGCGGATTTTGAAGGTAGCCTGCTCAATGCCTACCGTGTTTTGAGAACATCAAACCCGTCGCCATACATGTTCTATATCTCCAACAGTGATGTTGAAATCGCCGGTGCTTCTCCTGAAACCCTAGTAAAACTTCAAAATGGCAACCTCTCCACATTCCCACTGGCAGGCACAAAACCAAGAGGGAAGACGGATGAGGAGGATCTTCAGAATGAAAAGGACTTACTCTCCGACCCTAAAGAATTAGCCGAACACAATATGTTGGTAGATTTAGGTAGAAACGACCTGGGTAGAATCAGCAAATTCGGAACGGTAAACGTGGAAAAATATCTGTCCATCGAGCGTTTCTCTCATGTTATGCACATCGGATCCACGGTTCGGGGAGAGATACGAGACGATAAAAACGCCTTAGATGCCTTAGATTCCGTGTTGCCAGCCGGGACTCTCTCTGGCGCACCCAAAATTCGAGCCTGTGAGATTATCAACAAACTTGAAAACAATAAGCGAGGCATTTACGGTGGTGCCATAGGGTACATTGATTTTACGGGTAACCTTGATACCTGCATTGCCATCCGCATCGTCTTTAAGAAAAACGGCAAAGTGTTTATTCGCTCTGGTGCCGGTATCGTTGCCGACAGCGTGCCGGAAAACGAGTATCAGGAATGTATTAACAAAGCCCAAGGGGTTATGAACGCCCTGAAACTGTCTGAGGAGGTCATCGACTGATGATTCTTTTAATTGATAACTATGATAGTTTTTCCTATAACCTGTATCAACTCATCGGCTCTATCAATCCTGATATTAAGGTCATCCGTAACGATGAGCTGAGTATACAAGAAATAAAAGCTTTGGCTCCTGAGGCAATTATTCTCTCCCCTGGACCTGGCAGACCGGCCGATGCAGGAGTATGTATCGAAAGTTCAAGACAATTCGCAGGTAAAATTCCCGTGTTTGGGGTCTGTCTTGGGCATCAGGCCATTTGTGAGGCATTTGGGGCTACAGTATCATATGCCCAGGAGCTCATGCACGGCAAGCAGTCAAAAATAAGCATTGATACCAATTGTCCGCTTTTTACTGGATTGCCCGAAACTATCCAAGGTGCGCGGTATCATTCGCTGGGCGCAATCGAAGACACCATGCCTACTGAACTTAAGGTAATCGCTCGTACGGATGACGGGGAGATCATGGCCGTTAAACACAGGGATTATGAAGTTTATGGCGTTCAATTTCATCCTGAGTCGATCCTAACACCCCAGGGCAGAACCATCATGGAAAATTTCTTAGGAGGGGATACGCATGATCGTAGAAGCAATACACAAGGTCATTAAAGGAGAGGATCTTGATTTTGAGGCTGCAAAGGCGGTTATGGGAGAAATGATGGACGGGACCGCCACCCATGGCCAAATGGGCGCTTTTCTTGCGGCACTGCGGATGAAAGGTGAGAGTATCGATGAAATCACCGGCAGCGCTATGGCTATGCGCGAAAAGGCCATACCCCTCAATCAGGAGGCTCATGATGTCATGGATATTGTGGGCACCGGTGGGGATGAGGTAGGAACCTTTAACATTTCCACGACGACTGCCTTTGTCGTTGCGGCCGGCGGCGTTCCTGTAGCGAAGCATGGCAACCGCAGTGTATCTAGTAAAAGCGGCGCGGCAGATGTCTTGGAAAAGTTGGGCATTAATATAGCCATCACCGCTGAGCATAGCCGAGAAATCTTAACTGAAATTAACCTTTGCTTTATGTTTGCCCAAACTTATCACAGCTCGATGAAACACTGTGCTCCCGTGCGACGGGAAATGGGTGTCCGCACAATCTTTAATATTTTGGGACCTCTGGCTAACCCCGCCGGGGCAAATATGCAGTTAATGGGCGTCTATGACAAAAATCTTGTGGAACCTTTGGCTAGGGTACTCTCCAATCTTGGGGTCAAGCGTGGCATGGTAGTCCATGGTTGCGACGGTTTGGACGAGGCAACTCTCACGACGAAGACGAAGGTCTGTGAAATAGAAAAGGGTGTTTTAAAAAGCTATTACATCGACCCGGAGGAGTTGGGGTTGAACTATTGTACCTTGGCTGAGCTGATTGGTGGCGAAGCCGAGGAGAACGCCAAAATCACCCGCAGCATTTTAAACGGCACTGAGCAAGGTGCTAAGCGCGACGTTGTCGTTCTCAACGCAGCACTGTGTCTATATCTGGCGGGTAAGACAGCGACCATCAAGAGCGCAATCCCCCTTGCCAAGGACCTTATCGACAGCGGCGCGGCTATCAATAAACTAGAAGAGTTCGTGAGACTTTCCAACGAGGTGAGGGGATGATCTTGGAAAAGATAGCAACCCGAACCGTTGAACGGGTTGCTGAACTGAAACAACGAAAATCGCTTGAGCACGTCATCTCAGAGGCAAAAGCTTTAGACCCCAACACCGGCTTTTCTTTCGAAAAGGCGCTAAGAGCAGAGGGCTTATCCTTTATCTGCGAGATAAAAAAGGCTTCACCCTCGCAAGGAATCATTGCTCAGGATTTTCCCTATCTGCAGATTGCTCAGGAATATGAAGAGGCGGGAGCTGCGGCGATTTCAGTTCTTACGGAGCCCTATTGGTTTCATGGACAAGATCGCTATCTCACAGAGATCAAGCAAGAGGTGAGCCTTCCTCTCCTCCGTAAAGATTTTATCGTGAACAGCTATCAAATATATGAGTCGAAGATCATCGGCGCTTCAGCAATTCTTCTGATTTGTGCCCTGTTGAACACCGATACCTTGAAAGACTATCTGGAGATCGCCCACGGCTTAGGGTTGTCCGTCCTTGTGGAAGCGCATACGGAGGAAGAGGTTAGATCAGCGTTGGCTGCGGGCGCCAGAGTGATCGGGGTCAATAACCGCAACCTGAAAACCTTTGAGGTAGACATCACAACCAGCATAAGGCTCCGCGGCTTGGTTACTGAAGACATCCTCTTCATCTCGGAAAGCGGTATTAAATCCCCTGAGGATGTGGCAAGGCTGAAAGCGAACAAGACGGATGCGGTTCTGATCGGGGAAAGCTTAATGCGTAGCGATCATAAAAGAGAACAGCTTGCCATCCTAAGAGGTGATTGTGTTTGAGGAAAATAAAGATTTGCGGATTGTTCCGGGACTGCGACATCGACTACGTTAACGAGGCCATGCCCGACTATATCGGATTTGTATTCACTAAAAGCCGCCGTCAAGTTAGTGCGGAGTGGGCGGAAGCCATGCGTCCTAGGCTTAGGCCTGAGATCACACCTGTTGGGGTATTTGTCAATGAGTCGTTAGCAAACGTGGCCAAGCTCTTAAATGATAACATCATAGAGATTGCCCAACTTCATGGGGATGAGAATGAAAAATATATCCAGGAAATAAAAGCAATGACTAACAAGCCCATCATCAAGGCGGTCCGCGTTTTATCCCAGCAGGATATAGAGGGTGCGCAGGATACCGTTGCAGATTTTCTGCTGCTGGACAATGGAACTGGCGGAACGGGTGAGAGTTTCGATTGGAGTTTAGTTAGTAAGGTGAAGGAGAAGAAACTGAAACCGAAACCCTTTTTCTTGGCCGGTGGGTTAAATGAAGGCAATATTGAACAGGCGATCACAGCGACTAGTCCTTATGCTGTAGATATAAGCAGTGGAGTGGAAACGGACGGTATTAAAGACCGCGATAAAATTTTAGAAATAGTTAGGAGGATGCGTAATGGCTAAAGGCAGATATGGCATTCACGGGGGGCAATACATTCCAGAGACCCTGATGAATGAAATCATTAATCTAGAAAAATCCTATGAGCACTTTAAAGACGATCCGGACTTCAACGCAGAGCTGAACAAATTGCTGTCGGAATATGCCGGCAGACCGTCCTTGCTCTACTATGCGGAGAAAATGACCAAGGATTTAGGGGGCGCTAAAATCTACTTAAAGCGTGAGGACCTAAACCATACTGGCTCACACAAAATCAATAATGTCCTGGGACAGGTTCTGATGGCTAAGAAAATGGGCAAAACACGCGTCATTGCCGAAACAGGTGCAGGTCAGCACGGGGTTGCTACGGCCACTGCGGCAGCGCTTCTCGGTTTAGAATGTGAGATTTTCATGGGCAAGGAAGATACGGACAGACAGGCGCTAAACGTCTATCGTATGCAGCTTTTAGGTGCGAAAGTTCATCCGGTTACGAGCGGTACCATGACTTTAAAGGATGCAGTTAACGAAACGTTTCGAGAATGGACAACTCGGATTCATGACACTCATTATGTTTTGGGTTCTGTGATGGGTCCTCACCCATTTCCGATGATGGTCCGCGATTTTCAGAGTGTGATTAGCTTAGAGGCGAGAGAGCAGATCCTGAAACTCGAGAGCAGACTCCCTGATGCTGTAGTTGCTTGTGTAGGAGGTGGCAGCAACTCAATAGGGATGTTTTATAACTTTATCGGTGATCAAACTGTTAAATTAATCGGCTGCGAGGCTGCGGGGCATGGGCTGGATACCGAAAAACATGCTGCTACCATTGCCAAGGGAAAACCGGGCGTCTTCCATGGCATGAGGTCTTATTTCTGTCAGGACGAACACGGGCAAATTGCCCCGGTGTATTCTATCTCCGCAGGTCTTGACTATCCGGGGATCGGACCGGAACACGCCAACCTTCACGATACAGGTCGGGCAGAGTATGTGCCCATTAGCGATGACGAGTCAGTAGAAGCCTTCGAATATTTGGCGCGAACTGAGGGCATTATCTGCGCCATTGAGAGTGCCCATGCCATCGCCTATGTGCAGAAAATTGCCGGGACTATGAGCAAGGACCAAATCATTATTGTATGTCTGTCGGGACGCGGTGATAAGGATGTTGCTGCCATCGCGCGCTACAAGGGGGTATGTATCGATGAGTAAAATTGCCCAGGCTTTTAAAAACGGCAAGGCTTTTATTGGATTTGTCACAGGCGGAGATCCTTCCATGGAAAAGAGCGAAGAGTATATTTTGGAAATGATTCGGGGGGGCGCTGATTTGGTAGAAATCGGCATTCCGTTTTCCGATCCCATGGCTGAGGGGCCGGTCATTCAAGAGGCGAGTATCCGCGCGCTTTCTGCCGGAGCAACCGTTGACAAGATTTTTGATTTAGTGGGCTCTGTGCGCCAAAAGACTGAAGTGCCGCTGGTCTTTATGACCTATTTAAATCCTGTCTTTAATTACGGGTACACTCGCTTCTTCGCTCGCTGTGCTGAGTTGGGTGTTGATGGCATCATCATCCCTGATTTGCCCTATGAGGAAAAAGGTGAACTGGCTGACGTTGCCGCAAGTTTTGGCATCGATGTTATTTCCCTGATTGCGCCCACCTCGGAACAGCGCATTCAACAGATTGCACAGGAGGCAACCGGCTTTATCTATGTGGTCTCCTCCATGGGTGTAACGGGGATGAGAAGTGAGATTAAAACCGACCTGCCTGCGATATTAGAGGTCGTCAGGGGAGCGAGTTCTATTCCCACCGCCGTTGGCTTCGGGATCAACACTCCTATTCAGGCTAGAGAGATCGCCAAAATTGCGGACGGAGTAATTGTCGGGAGCGCAATCGTCAAAATTATTGAGAAGCACGGCGAAAAGGCCGGTTCTTATATTTACGACTATGTCAGAAGCATGAAAAACGCGATAAGTGAACTTGATTGATCATGCGCAGGTTTATGCGAAGGAATATATAAGATAATGGATTGAGGGCATACTAAGATCTATGAAATTTTACAAGGGGATGAAACCCTTTATGAAGGTGAAGTTTTGATTGTGCCCTCTTACGTTTCAAAAGGACTAGAGTTTGATGTAGTGTTTATTTTTAATATCCATGAACACTATAGCAACGAAGACCTGGATCTTAAATTGCTCTATGTTGCCATAACTCGTGCGCGACATCGACTGTTTAGAATGGGTTTAGTCAAGCGATAAAGACCATGGCAGCCTGAGCTTCAGTTCAAAATTCCTCTATCTTGATATGACAAATATTTGGCCATGCAAAAAAAAAGACGCTTATTCTGCGTCAGAAATGCTTTCCCATGTTAGACCTCCTCCCCAAAGAAAACCAAAACAGCTATCTATAATGAATCGGAGGAGGTCACAAGGTGGAGATCTTAAAATTATCTCCTAAATAATCGTGCCCAAAAGCTACGATTTTCAAGTTTTCCAAATACAAGTCTTATCTGATTGATGGGGTTTCTTAGGTCTACCTTGGCCCAAACTAGTTTAATATTAATCATCCTTTCTTCTGTATTACTTATAATATTACCGTGCTTGTGCATTTCTAAACATGTGACATTTAGCATACTGCCTAACGAATGGCATGTAACTTTAGGCTATGTCTTTCTTCCTGACTGTATTATAAGCGACTTTTACAGTGCATCAATGTCATGCGTATGTTGAGTAAAATACCTCGTATCTTTTGGATAAGTCTCATCCAATTGATGCGAGGTATTTCTTTGATAAGGATTACTATACAGCAAAGTTATTCTATGAACACCTGCGAGGAAGATTCTCAGTAAACATATATGATTAGTTCTTAAGGGAAGCTGGGTGAATAGTTCTACAGTAGTTAAAGGAACCTATGTATTGACCGAAAAAGCACTGCGGAAACCTGTCGAATTCCTATTGTAAGCTAGCAGAGTCGTTTATATTACCTCCGCCGATACATTCTCGGACGGCTTCTATCCGACGGTTTATTTCACCGCGGATTATTGCAATGGTATAAAGGGCGAGACGGGCGGCCTTCTCCGGCGTTTCTTCCGCGTCCATCACATTAATCTGCCTGTGGTACAAATTCATGCCGGAATAATAGATGCCGTAGGTGCCGAAGCAGTCAAGGTTCCAACGGGCAATAGCCTTTTCCAGCTCAGGCAGACGGTTTTCAAACTTGCCGGCAATGGTGGAATAAAACTGCATGCCGTAACTGTAATCGCTGGCACTGAAAACGCACAGTTCAGTAAGCACCTCGTCTCCATTGTCATTGACGGGAAGGAGAAAACAGACATATTCAATTCCGTTTTCATCCGTGCGCCTGAAAGTATCGTAGCCCATCCTTTTCATCTCGGTGTCCAGGGCCTCATTATATGCAGCAATAAGCTCTTTTCTAGTCAAATTTGCTCCTTCTCTCCCGATAGATTATTTCCAAAATTGATACCATTTTTTACCTTTAGCCTTATCCTCCTGCTGCTTACGAAGTTTTGCCAGTATTTCGGAGCTATTCTTCTTCTCAAGCCTGTTCTCAGCTTCATCAAGATCCTCTCCATTTCTGGAGTAAAGCTTGCGACCGACAGCTTTTTCATCATATTTACCGCCTGATCCTTTGGAGACTCCCGAACCTTTAATAAGTTTCTCAGACAACGTATCACCGCCGTTAGCTCCCTGAACAAGGCCTTTAGCCCGCTTCTGGCTCTCTTCCACGGTGAACTGCTCCAGGTCTCCGTGTTTCTGACCATGATAACGCAGCATGACGCGTTGCTCTTTGGTTCTTGCCTGGTCACGCTCACGGGAGCTCATACTGCGCCATTTCTCTTCGGAATATTTGTTTTTCATTCGTTCATTGACATCCTGATCAAGATTAACCTCCTGATTGGCAACGGTGTGCTGAACATCCTCCGCGGCGCTGTCCGCAAGCTTTCCTCCGATAAAATCCGTCGCAGCGGCGGCAGCACTGAGCGCTACACCTGGGATCGCGCCCGCACCGGACACTGTCGCAATATTGCCGGCAGCTTTCATTGTGCCCGACAAAGCTCTCGTATAGCCTTCCATCTGATCAACGGTTGATTGACCCCGCATTTGTTTTGCGGACTTGAAAACCTGCTGATCATTTTTAGAAAGCGCCTGACCGTGTTTCTCCTGATATTGAAGTTCATCCATCATCTTGTCAGTATTACTAGCCGTCATGGTTCCGCGAACACCCTGTGCTGCTCCGGAACCCACTTGTAAGGCATTGGCAGCTATGCCCAAACCCGGCACAACACTGTCCGCAATACCCACTCCTGGTATGGTACTTATAGCACTGACGACTTTGGAACCCGTTTCAACCATACGGGATGCAGCATCAAAACCGCGTCTTACACCACCGGCAAGATCTCCCTGCCTGAATTGTGCTGCCGATTTCGCGCCGCTTTCCAAGGTTGCTTTACCTCCACTGAAAATGGCAGCTGCGCCACCTAACATGCCTGTGACGGGTGCCTGTCCCTCCATAAATCCCTTACCGCCAGCAAGATTAAGCCCAAGGTTATCCTGAGCCATTTCCTGTATATCACCCCATTTTTTACCAACCTTGCCTGCGGCCGATCCTCCCGCTCCAGCTATGCCCGCTATTGTGTCCGCAGTGTCAATAAACCTGCTGTCATCAACCGGTCCTTTGCCGGGATTCGACATATCCGGGCGCGGAACATGGTTTAAAGCCAAAGGCGAGCTTCCTCCACTGATGGCATCGCTGCGCGCAGGAGCAGCGGGCGCTGCGTTTGCTGCTACCGGAGGCTCTGCGTTTGCGCTTTGACCTGCCTTTTCCGCCAGGTATTGCTGACGCATCATCTGCCGACGCTTTTCTTCTCTGACATCAGGGCTTTCAACATGCTTGAGGTTGACCACATTGCTGCCGGAATAGCCGCTTGTTCCTCTCTCACGCTGTACTCCATACGCCTCGATATCGTTCAAAACCGTACCTTGCATATGGCGTTTGGCGGAATCCTGCATGGTTTTCTCCCCTGAGCGTAAATGTGCCAAAGGATTTTTAAGGATATGTTTAAATTTCTCAAACTTGCTGAGCTTATTGTAAGCTCCGCGGTTCAGGTTCAGGTCGTCAAGGGCTTTTCTGTGATCGTCTGCCATACCACGGAAGGGGGCTGCAATTTTATTGCCCACATACATTGCACCGTATTTCAGATTGCCGAGTATTCCGTCACGCTTGTTTGCCTTGGCGCCATGGGGTGCACCTCGGTTTTCCTTTTCAGCCGCATCCGCCTTTTCCCTATCTTTGCGTATTTGGTTCAGTTCCGCACTTTTCTGCTCCTCCGCCTCCTGCTCTTCTACCGTTTGGCCCTTTATTTTGCGTTTAAGCCATTTAAAGGGATTAGGAAGCATTTGTACACCGCCCAGAGGTACCCCTACACTGACTCCGGCACTGTCTACAGCACCCTGCTGCACCGTATGTACCAATTCATGGGCTGCAGCTGAGGCTTCAAAACCGCCGGATCCGAAATATATGTCGTTTCCCGCTGTAAAGGCGCGGGCTTCCATGGCATCCGCCTTGGCAGCGGAACCCACGTCAGTATGGAAACGAACGGCGGAAAAATCGGCTCCCAGTTTACTTCCCATGGCCGATTTAACGTCGTTTGGAGTTGAACCGTGAACATTGGAAGAAAGCCTCTCCGCCTCGCTTTCCGCCAATGGTATCTGATCCTGCGGATGGGGAGGTATCACATTCATACGTGAGAGGATGCTGCTCTTCAGAGAATCCATACGATCTTGCACACCAACGCCAATGGAATCGGTTCCGTTCATCATACCGAGCATAACACTGTTTGGCAGTTGCTCCGCCTGGAGAATGGACCGTTCCTTTTTCGCTGATCTCTGAATAGTTCCGGTTTTTTTTGAAATATTCTCCCTCATACTTAACATCGCCTTTCTCAAAAGTAGCATTATTTGCCTACCGATTTTATTATTCATATACTTAATAATTCAGAAAGTTTCAGCGCTATGCTATAGGAGTCTAAATTTGTCAAAAAATCCAATTTTATTATATCGCATAATATTATCAAACTCAATGCAACTGAATTTGAATTGTATTTCTGATTACATTCCACTTCTTTACTTCATTTCCTCCCAAAAGACCATAATTATTCCAATGTAAAAAAAAATCAGACCGTGTCACAATTATCTATTACAAGAGAATTGTAAGACAACCTGACCTTTCATATTCTATTCAACTAGAAATGGCATTTAGATTGGATGCGGGAGGAGAGGTGAACTCAATAGTACTCAATTCTTTAACCCAATTATTAATATAACTGTAAATCTCGCTTTGACCTGTTTAATATTCTTAAATAATGGTTAGCTTCTCTTAATACATGATCTGCTAAAAGTGGAATGATTATTGATTTTATTTTACAGGCTAGCAAACCGTCTGTACCAGCTGCTTTAAAGTCTCTTAGGGCACGGGTTGACATGATAGTTTCCTGTGTTATCTGCCCAAGAGTTTTAGTACCTTCTTCCCCTCCCTGTACTATTTGCTCAAGTCTATCAAACTGTACGGCCAAATTATTTGCTTTAATAATTAGATCGGATTCAGTTGGATCTAGTAAATGACTAATAAACTTTGCGTGCTCCGCCATTTGTCTATTCCAAAACTTTTCTTCTTCAATAGCTTCCTGAACAAAATCAACTACCATGTGCCGTTGCAATCGTTCTAATTTATTTATGTAGAGTAGTGCCTCTCTCCGGATATGAATTATTAATAAGGGAAAATTGAAAGTGAACAATTTGCATTTCAACATCCCATCTAATATCTTGGTCTTAAATTGAACCAAAGCATTAGTTAAACCAATAGCTTTCTGATTTAAGGCAGTGACTTGGCCCTCCAGTTTAGATTGGTTTATCCCTGAATTGGGGGTCAATCTGAGTTCTTCTGTAGTAATAACTGATTCAATAGTAATACCAGAAAGTTCTTCTGTAATTTGTTCTGCCCGTAGAGTTTTATCTGTTATCGATTCTCCCGAGTTTAATGTTTCCTCGCTAACTACCCCATTAGCTAGGGTTACAGCCTCCTGTAATACTTCAGCAAATTGCGACTTAAACATATCTGCCTGAATTGCAAATGCGGCATCTTTTGCTACAAAACCTGCTTCCAGAAATATCGAATGCTCTTTCATAATACGCCCAAAAAAGAGGTGTAATTCCAGTGACTCTCGTACGAAATCTCTTGGCCGCATAACTCCGTTCAATCATATCCCTCCCCATTTTTTTCATTTTATTAATATGAAGATATTCCACATATTTTAAAATAGTCCCCAATCGTAGAGTTGCTCAGAGCCTTCAAAATAAATTGTTATTAGTTGCAGAAAAGCCTCGGCATGCGGAGGTTTTCTAATACTCCATATTTGAAAGGCTATCATCTGTAAAGGTGTAGTCTTTTAATTCTAGTCGCTTATAGTTTTCTATAATCCTAGGTTTTCCGGGGTCACAGGAGGGGCTTTCAAATCCTTCGATTCATTTACCTTTTCATCTCCAATCTTGTTCAGTCAGTCTTTTAGAAACGCTCAGCGGCATGTAGCAATATACGTTTTCTGTACCTGTAGAATCAGAAAAAGCAACACCAGTATATTTAACTGTTTCGGGAATTGTCCCGGTATAAGCCCATATCCCAACGGCAATCAGGAGTGCAAAAAATCCTAAAAGCACCGACCACATCTTTGGGCTCGTAATCTTGACATATTCATTAAGCTGTTCTGGTGAGGAGATTCTCTCTAACGAACTTTTGCGAAATATACTATTTTCCATATCAGCCCTCCTCGTCTATGATAAGTTCAAGATGACCTATGAGAAGCTTCCTCCTTCTCCTGAGTTATGCACCATCAGCAAAACGGTCAACTATCGGCTTTGAATATAGTCCCGAATATTGATTAGACCCCTATTTTCAATTAAAGCATGACATTGTTACAAGAATGTAACCTGTCAGAGTGTTACTGACATATGACAGGCTCTCAATCTTGTTCGATGACTCAGCGTATCTTTAAGGCCAGCATTGTTATATCATCGGCTTGCTCAGCGCCATTGACGAAAATGTCAATATCAGCTTTGATCTCTGGCAGCAACCTTTCGAGAGGGAGCTCCAAATTTTGGTCCAGAACATTTTTCAATCGTCCCTCACCGTATAATTCATTCTGTGCATTGGTGGCCTCTGTCACCCCATCAGTGTAAAGAAATAAGATGTCCCCGGAATCAAGCTGAATATCATTCTGATGGTATATTATGTTCTCCATTCCAGCCAGGACAAAGCCTGGCTGGGATTTGAGATACTCATTGCCCCCGTTTGCTTTTTCGATTAGCGGTGGATTGTGGCCCGCATTGACATAAGTGATTTTTCCACTTTTTATCTCCAAAATACCCATCCAGGCGGTTACGAACATATCTGCTTCATTGTTTTCGCAAAGTTGATTGTTTACATTCGTAAAAACATCACCCGGATTTTCTCCTGCCTGCACATGGTTTTTAATAAGTGTTTTGGCAATCACCATAAAAAGCGCCGCTGGTACACCCTTACCGGAGACGTCGGCGATCACTACTCCTAAATGGGTATCACCAATCAAAAAGAAGTCGTAGAAATCTCCGCCAACCTCCTTGGCAGGCAGCATGGTAGCATAGACATCAAACTCCGCTCTGTCCGGAAATGCCGGGAAAATACAGGGGAGCATGGAGGCTTGTATCTGTGTCGCGACATTAAGTTCCGTAGCAATGCGCTCTTTATCAGCCGTAACCTTGGCCAAATTATTGATGTATTGGTTAATATCTACCTCCAGCTTATACAGCGAATTAGCAAGCTTCTCTATTTCATCGCCTGTTTTGACGGATAATATGTCATCTGATATCTGATTATTGGATTTAACAAAGTCAGCGGCATTTTGAGTGATCAGTTTGAGCGGTGAAATGACTTTATTATTCAAGTAAATTAAATAAAGAGTAACAAACAGGAATATTAGTATTGTAGTGAAGATTACTGCAACCCAAATATATTCACGAAGGGTTGATTCTATCAAACTCATGGCAATTTCTACGCCGATAATAGCAACGATTTGATGCTCCCGATTATAAACGGGTACTATGGCGGAAGTGTTATATCCAAACTGGCTATGGGAATAAAAATAGTTATTAGGCCTTTCGCCGATTGTCAGAATTTTCAGGGCATCTTTCTCAAAGTCGGGATTGATTTTTCCCGTATCTCCAAGCTGAAAGGGCGGATATCCGTCATTTGGATTATCAGCATCATATAGATAGGTAAGTTCAATTCCCTTCAATTTGGCAAGATAGATATAGTTTGCTCCCATGTTTTTTCTCAATTTGTCCAGATTTTTGCCCATAATATCATAGGCTTTGTCCGTTGTCCCAGTCTCCAGATATTGCTCGAGGGCATCTCCGTCAACATAAGAAGCAGCAACTGCGGCAATACTATAAGCGTTGTCATTGTATTGCTTTTCGATGGTGGATTTATATTTAACATAACCAATGGTTCCGCTAACCGCAGATATAATCAATCCCAGTACAATAAAACCAAATGTAAATTTATAAGATAATTTCCTGAATACTTTTCTCAAGCTATTCACCTGCCTTATAAAAAATTGCCGAGTCGCAAATACATTTATTGTTTCTGCAATACGGACATTTTAGTTCCTTCACTTCATGCCAAGCCCTATGCACATCTGCAAAATAGGTGAAGCCGCTTTTTAACAGCGGTTTTTCGGCAGGAATAAAGCCGCCTTGCTTCCATGACGGCACAACAATTATGTTCACTTTATATTGATCAAATAGGATCTTCTCGAAATAATGAATCATTTTTATCGCCAGACCATTTTTTTGATATTCCGGTAAAAACCCAATAGATTGAAATAATCCAACCTTAGCCTGTTCATTTTTAAAAAGCTGCTGGGGAATACTGTCAAGTTTTAATTGCTTCGTCGCGTGGGGTACATCGGTTACAAAACAATAAAAATGCCCTATCTCGCGGGTTTCCTCATATAACAGATAAAACAAATGATTCCGCGTTTTGATTGCCCTATTCAGCACTTCTATGGTATATAAATTTTGACCTACGCTTATATCACAAAGCTTCTTGGCAACTGTGATATTTTCAGTTGATAAAGGCGTTAGGTGATATCTTTCACCATCCATAAATGTACTTTTAACATTAATCATTTTTTATCCCCGCTCGCTTATAAGATAATAATTATACTGTTCACCCTTTCATTGTCTCTTTCCCCTCTGTAAACTCCGATGATAGGAATAGTATATTTCAAGCTTCATTTTCATCAATTATAAAGTAGTTCATAAGGTCAGAAGAGACATTTTTTTCGGTGTGGAAAAATGTCCCTTCTGACCAGTATTTCAACATTTTCTTATCCGTTCCAATTCATCAACCCTTGGGTAAACAAAACTCCTCACAACGAAAATCATTATGCGAGGTTGCGGCAATATGTGGCGCTAGCAGTTGACTGGCTTCATACTTTGTGTTATCAGTACACCAATTGCTTTTCCAGCCACAGATTGTGCATACATACTGATATACTGTTGTATCTTCTGGTGTCCCGGGGAGTACAACCCCTCCTTGAACCTTGTCGAGATCCGTATCGGATAGTTGGGCACTACTATTGATCTCCACCTCAACCTCTTTGCCGTTAAGGGTGACTTTTTGAATTTGCATTCTCAAACTCCTCTCAATACTAGTTAATGCAATAGACCATCGTTTCTAATTGTGACGGTATAGGTCTGACTCCATTTCGCATGGTCACATGATCTTTCATAAGTTATTCTTAATGAACTCCCAGAATTTTCCTTTAGAATTTCTTTTTTGCGAAAATGTGGACATGTAAACGCGCCAAGATCGCACAATAATTCATCATACCTTCTTTGACAAAGGTCAATGCCAAAAAGGCCTCCTGCCGATACATTGGCCAGTTCTTCATCACTTAGTTCTTCACCGTTTAGTTTTTCTTGCCTTGCTGCCCTGAAATAATTCGTGAACTCGTTCCACTCTTCCGCTGGCAAATCAAAACCAGCCTCATGGGCAATTTGAATTAAAGCAGTCTGATCAACAGGCTTCATTGTTTTTAGTTTTTGCTGTAGATCAGGGTTTGCTTTGCATTCCTCCAGGAATTTCCGGATATTTTCTTTAACCACTCTCCAATTACCTCCAATTCAATCTTTGTGCTCTCCAAAAAACACTTTCTCAGGTTCAACTCTTCTTAATTGAGCTATACGAAGGAAAGTGCTAACCATTACAACCTATAATCAATCACTTCACCTAAAATAGTCTTGAAAATTGGTCGGAGTTTATTTTCTTATCAAACTCCCTTATAACTGACAAATTATTGATACTCCATACTTTTTCCTGTATTATTCTAGTAGCATATATTTTAGATTATCGAATTTCTTCTAAATATAGGGAGATTAAGAGATGAAGACAAAACCAGTCTTACTAATCGATGATGATCCATCTATTCAAAAGCTCTTAAAAGCAGCTTTAGAAAAAAACGGTTATACAACAATGTCTTGTTCCTCAGGAGAAGCCGCACTGGAAAAACTTGAACAATACACCTTTAATGCCGTGATTTTAGATGTTGTTCTCCCAAATATGGATGGTTGGGATGTTTTAAAATGGATTAGAAACCATCCTGCACAACACGAGCTTCCAGTGATTATGTTAACCTGTAAAGATAGTGAGACAGAAACTGTCATAGGACTGGAAATGGGTGCCGATGACTATTTAAGCAAACCTGTCAGATATCACGAACTTCTAGCTCGCTTGAAAAAAGTCTGTAAAAAAAATTCAAATTCATCAAACGGAACCAAAATGCTTTTCATTCATGGGATCGAAATCAATAAAGAAACCAGAACTGTTAATATTAACAAAACGCCTCTACCCCTTACGTACCGCGAATTTGAACTCCTGTCGCTTCTTACTAAAAACCCCGGCAAGGTCTTCACCCGTGATCACCTGCTTGATTTATTATGGCATGACGAACAATTTCTCGAGACTCGAACCGTTGATGTACATATCCGTCGTTTACGCAAAAAAATTCAAGATCATGGAGGAAATCCGGACATCATCGAAACAATTCGCAGCATCGGATACCGACTGACAAACTCTTAGCCCCTCTTCCCTTTGGTCATATAGAATTGCTAATTCAAACGTATTTTTGCAAGCGTTGAGTATAATAATCAAAAAGGTCCTATTAAAAAGTTGAGTTACATCCGCAGTACATGATCATATCCTCCCAATACATATGTTTGCAAGTGCTACATGATCCATAAACTCCAATATTTATTGTGACTGAATAATGATTGCAACCGTACAAGGGCGTTATAACCATCCTCCCTCTTTCATCCCTATAACCACCCGCCGCCTGATCCAATTCATCGTCACTTAAAACCTTAAATTTTTCATCTTTTTCTAGTATCATTATCTTTACCTCCTCTCTCCGGACTCCATTGCCTCTATTTCCAATTCCAAATGACGTAAGCGAGCGTTGAGTTGATTAATCAACGCCAAATCCCCTTGCATCTGAGCAATCTTTAATTGCCTTATAATATCCTGCCGTTCAATTACTGCATCGTTCAACTCTTGGCTTAAACGAAGATCAATTAATCCTGCAGCTGTCACTTCTTCAAGCTCATCTTCGCTTAGCTGCCTATTTTGACTTTTACGAAAGCTATTTATAGTCTGCTTAAGATGAAAAGCGCGCTTCTCCGAATCTGGAATACAATTTAATTTTCTTAGCAAATTAACGAGAAAGTCTTCTGTATCCTCCATACTTATCACCTTCCAAGTAGTTATACGTAAATTAACTCATTCCATTACAAAAGATTAAGATTTAAAGATTATTATTTAATCTCCTTAATTTTTAGATTCTTACCAAGAGTACTATTAACAATATTACAATTAATGTAGATAGCAGAATACTAAACGCCCAAAACTTGAATTCTTGGTAAACAACATTGGCATCCAGATCTGTCCCCACTGTACCCACGATTTTACCGTTACTATTAATCAACGGCGAGTAGCCCGTAATAAGGATTCCCCAATTATCATAGGATTTCACTCCGGTATGAATACTACTCTTTTGAGAATAAGCCTCGGGAGAAAACAACTCATCCTTTTCGCCCAAAGAATCCTTTTCAGCATCAAAGATATATTCAATTTGCGAATCAGAAATTTTATGTTTTACGTAGAGATATTTTACTCCTGTTACTTGTTGGGCCTTCCGAAAGTAATCTTGCATGGCCGAAAAATAGTCGTCACGTTTTTTCGTTCGTACGATTTCTTCATAGTGCTCCACATCGACTGCTTGAGCAACAACTTGGGAAATCGTCATTGCCTGTTTACCAACTGTATTTTCTGTTTTTTGAAACCAAGCCCTAAGAAATAGCCCTTCACTCAAGAAAATTATAAAAATAATTATCAAGAAACAGATACGTCGTCTGGTCATATCTATTCATTTCACCTCTGCGCTCAAACGTCTTCTAGGATGTGTAAGCTTTAAGCTTACTTTTTAATTTCCCTAAAGCACGAAAATGAATTGTTCCAACATTATTAACAGTAAGCCCCAATACGGCTGCAATCTCCGTATTCTTCATCCCCGCCGAATATTTTAAAGCGATAAGCTCTCGTTCTCGATAAGACAGTTCCTGCAAAGCTCCTTTTAAGGCACTAATCTGTTCTTTTTCTACAATTGATCCTACAAATTCATCCTCAACACTCAGGAAGTCTTGCAGTTCAACTGTTTGATACTTCATCTTCCTGTAGTAATCTATCAAGAGATTTCTGGCAATCTTAAAAACCCAAGTTGAAACTGCGGCTTTTTGCCTGTCATATCGGGAAAATGCCTGAGCTACTCGCACAAATACTTCACCTGTAAGGTCCTGGGCCTCATCGTCGTTATTAAGATGATATCTGAAATAGTTATAAACCTTGGAATAGAACTCTTCAAACACGTTTATTAATGCTTTTTCAGTAGTTTGGTCTTCTCGAAAAGGCATGGATATTCCCCCTGTTTTGAATTTCACAAGAACTTCCCAAAAATATTTGACGGTATAATTGTGCCTAACCATTTTCTAAACACTTAACTAGTTCATTAATTTCTTTTTACCATATCAATGTTACAATAATTCAATGAATTGTAACCGGAAAGTTAAATATAGTGAACTCGTTCAGCTAAAGCTGAACATCAGGGCTTCAGATGGGGATTCTACCCCACCTGAAGTTTACGAAGAACCCACCCCCACTTATAGAAGTGGGGGTCTTGAAAACTAGATAAATGGCATCAAATGTTTTGGCAAAGTCGGCCAAAACGTTTGATGCCATTTATCCTTAATCTCTAGATTTTTGCGATTACTCCGAAGCTTATCCATCTTCTTTTCACGCTAAGTAATTACATCCTGATGATATTAACATCAAAATCTTTTCCATCTCGATTAATTGTTAATTTTACTTGTGTTCCGACCTCACCTCGTATACGGTAGATTGATTCTTTTATTCCATACTTCATTTCTGAGATTCTCTGACCATCAACTGCTTCAATCCTATCCCCAACCTTTAATCCTGCTTGCTGAGCAGATTTACCGTCAAGACATTCTTCAATAAAAATTTTGCCATCCTTATCAGTAAGAGCAACCCCAATTGTACCCTTGGTCTTTTGAATCAGAAGTTCTTCGTCCACTTTGTTGCGTTGGAATTCCATTGAACTGATTTTTCCCTCTTGAAACGTATACTTGCTAGTATAGCGCAGTGCCTTCGTAAGCCCAACTGTCTCAGTCACATAATCCGAGGCTTTGCCTTGGGCAACTAACGTTGTACTATTCATAGGTTGAAACTCATCCACGGTCAGCCGGGTATTATCGTCCATAATCTCAGTAAGAATACCTTGAATATCCTTCCAATTATCAAACTTATCCTGAGTTCCATCGCTATATTCTTCTAAATAGACCATGTTCGGTCCCAGCAACGCTTCGGCCTTTTGAATATCCTTATCATTGATCGCCTGAAGGAAACTCTTTACGATTTTTTCTTGCTCGGTGATTTCTAACGCTGCCGTGGTTTCCTTTGTGCTGCAGCCCGCAAGATTCAAGAGAAAGAGCAGGCTAAGAATCGTAAGGATCCCAAGAAGATTCGATCTATTCCACAAATAATTCACTCCTTTTTCAGAATAGTTTACCATCTATTTCATTAATATACTTGATAATTATGATGCCCCGTTTCCTCCATATGCTTTTCAGACTTTTCACGCGCGCGTTCCCATGTTAGCCCATTGTAAATTATTCCACACACTTGGCATCTCATGTTATATTTAGTTTGTGTATTTCCGCCTGCTACCCTGCTAAGCTCCTCATCATTTAATTCTGTAAGGTTATCCCTAACAGGAACAACGCCGGTCTCTTGGAGAATAGCCCCTCGCTCTTCTTCCGTTTTTGCTTGAAGTAAATTCTCCATCAACCGTTCATTTAAGTTGTTGATTACTAAGGATTTCTTTGCCTCATTCATTGTCATTTTCATCTTCCTTTCCCACAAATATCTAATGTTTTTTTAACTTCTTACAAAATACACAAATCCACGATGGCGCGTTGCCTTCGTATGCTCACGAGTCTTTTCAAGCACTTGCTCCTTTGTTAGTAAGTAGTAACGAAGACCACAAATTTGGCACATTATGTTATACGATTCAGCATATGTATTTCCTCCTGCTACTCGGCTAAGCTCCTCTTCAGTTAATTCTGATAAGTTATCCCCAGCCGGAACTACTCCGGACTCTTGGAGAATTGCTGCTTGCTCTTCTTCCGTTTTCGCTTGGAGAAAATTCTCCATCGACCGTTCATCTAAGTTGATGATTTCTAAGGATTTCTCAGCCTCATTCTTTGTCATTGCCATCTCCCTTTCCCACTAATATCTAATGGTAACAACTAATAATACGTTGACTGACACTTTCCATTACAGATAATCCTAAAGAATTTAGATCTTATTCGATGGCTTGGTGTACTTTAAGGCCAGCATAGCTATATCGTCGGCTTGCTCAGCGCCATTGACGAAAACGTCAATATCGGCTTTAATCTCTGGCAGCAACCTTTCGAGAGGGAGCTCCACATTTTGGTCCAAAACATTTTTCGATCTTCCCTCATCGTATTATTCATCCAGCATAAGTAGGGAACATTGTCCTGAATGCGGGCATGCCCGGTCCTTACACCGCTGAGTAAAACTAGTTAGGCTCCCCTGCTAAACGGCCGTAACAGCCTTGACGAAATCGTGGCGGCCCTGGAGGGACAGATCTCTGCCTCGGCAGTCTGGTACGCTTTGGCCGAACTGGAGAAGAAGGGTTATATCACGGAAGAGACCGCTTCCCTTGATGCAGGCCAGGTGGTTTTTTGGAGTACATTGGGAATCGATCCAGGCCTGGCCGGGACCAAGCTGGCCGCCGCCAAGCTGGAGATTCGGGCTCTGGGCGGTCTATCGACGGAGACTATTACGGGCCAAATTCAATCTATAGGCCTATCAGTGGCAGCTGAAGGCAACCTGCTCGTTGTCTTAACGGACGATTACCTGCGCGAGGAACTGGCCGGGTTAAATAGGGAGGCTTTAGAGAGAGGTATCCCGTGGCTAATTGTCAAACCTACAGGCCTGGAAGCCATGGTGGGTCCGGTATTGGTGCCGGGAAAAACCGCTTGCTGGGAGTGCCTGGCTGCCAGATTAAAAGGCAATCTCAAAGTGGAGCAGGCGGTGGACAGAATGGAAGACAGAAAGACTGTGATTCCGGCTCCGGGGGGAAGCATGCCTACCGGGGAACTGGCTGCGCTCAGCCTGGCTGCTGTGGAGATAGCCAAGTGGCTTGTGACTAACGAAAATTCTCTGCTGGCGAAAAACCTGCTGACCTTAAATTTAAGTAAGCCGGAAATTCGGTCTCATGCTGTTCAGCGCCTTCCCCAGTGTCCCTCCTGCGGTAATCCCTGCCTAACTGAGGCTCGTTCCCTAGCCCTGACCAGCCGCGTCAAAACCTTCATAGCGGACGGCGGTCACCGGATTATTCGTCCCCGGGAAACTTACCAAAAATATGACCATCTGGTGGACCCGCTGACCGGTTTGGTAAGTGAGGTTACACGCATGCGGCCAGAGGACAGCCAGGTCCACCTTTACTTCGCCGGGGAGAACCAGGCCTTGTACCATGGCTGCTTTAACCTGAAAAAGCTCAAAGCCAGCCTACGTTCCAGCAGCGCCGGCAAGGGTATGACCGACGCCCAGGCCAAAGCCAGCGCCCTCTGCGAAGCCCTGGAACGCATTTCCGGAGTGTGCCGGGGCGATGAGCCGGTGCGTAAGGCCAGCTACCGTGAGCTAGGCGAGGAAGCGGTTCATCTCGATGCCTGCCAGCACTTCAGCGCCCGCCAATATGAACAGCGTGAGGAAATCAACAGCCAGGAGATCAACTTCTATTTTGTGCCGGAACCCTATGACGAGGAAGCCATAATTGGCTGGACTCCGGTCTGGTCGCTGAACGGAAAGCACTTCCGATACCTGCCTACCGAATACTGCTATTTCAGTTATCCCGAGGCCTGCTTCGCTCTAGGTGACTCCAACGGCAACGCCTCCGGTAACACCATGGAAGAAGCGATTTTGCAAGGTTTCTTCGAACTTGTGGAACGTGACTGCGTAGCCCTCTGGTGGTATAACCGCCTGCCAAGGCCAGGGGTAGATTTGGATAGCTTCGGTGAGCCTTATTATAAGGAACTGAAGGAAGAATACCGCCGGATGGGGCGGGAGATGTGGGCGCTGGACCTTACCTCGGACTTAGGCATTCCTACCTTTGCCGCCGTCAGTTGCCAGGCTGACGGTTCGGGGCGCCAAGTCATGTTTGGCTTCGGCACCCACCTGGATCCGAAAATTGCCTTGTCCCGGGCGGTAACGGAAATGAACCAGTCCCTTTCCATCTTGGATGTAGTTAATCGGGGTGAAGCACCCCTGGAGGATAAGACAACCTTGAAATGGCTAAAAGAAGCCACCAAAGAGAACCAACCCTACCTGGTCCCGGATTTAACGGTGCCTGCCAAACAACTGACAGACTACAGCCAGCCTTTTCATGAGGATATCTTGGATGATATTGAATACTGCCGGGGCATCATCGAGGAACTGGGGATGGAGATGCTGGTGCTGGATCAGACCCGACTGGATATCGGGATGCCGGTAGTCAAAGTGATTGTACCGGGACTCAGGCATTTCTGGGCGCGGTTTGCGCCGGGTCGCCTGTATGATGTGCCAGTTAAGATGGGCTGGCTGGAGAAGGCGAACACGGAGGAGGAACTGAATCCGATTCCGATGTTTTGGTAGGTAACGTTTTTTGATAAGATTGTGGTAAATGAGCGAAAGGGTGAGGGGAATGTAGATAATCGAATCGGTAAAACATTGGTCTTACAGACATTGACATGCACTGTCTGTAAGTTCTGTGATGTTCGTATCCATTACAGATAATCCTAAAGAATTTAGAAATTCTATTGCTCCAGCTTAATCATCATTCTTTGAACCCTATGCAGATGACTGCTTGTGGCAGCCAGTAAACCAATAGCAATTTCGGGATAGAGACGAACAAGATGTTTTAATTCCTCTCCTTCAATAGTAATGATTCTGGCCTCACCCATTACGATTTGAGCACATATAGGAGACGGACTGTCACTAAAAATCCCGTCTTCTCCCAAACAATTTGCTGCTCTAAGAATTCCTATTGTTCCTTGTTGTCCTTCTAATAAACGAGCACTGAGTTCCACAAAACCCTGAGCAATAATATAGAGTTTCTGATTTTTCACCCCTTCTTCAATAAGCACGGCCTCATCAGGATAGTACTCTTCTCTGGCAATCTTGGCGATTAAACCCAACTCTTCTATACACAACTTCGAAAACAAGGGTACTTTTTTCAGAAAGGCCATGAGCTCAATTAAAGTGCTCAGTCCTTGAGGGGAATCTTCTCCCGGATTTAATTCCTGATAATTTAGGGTTCGTTGGTCATTCATTTATTCGCCCTTCTTTCAAACTGATAAATCGCATAATCGACAAAGCGATTTAACCAAGGATCAGGAAATTCCTTCTTTGACCTGTCCAAGATTGCAACAAACCCCGCCTGTTGTTGGCTAACTTGTGTGCAATTATCGGAAAAAATATCGGCAATCTTTGCTGTCAAGGGATACTTCCGGGACATCTCTGTCAAAATTTCAAGCGCTTGTTCACGCTTTTCTGCAGGACCTGTCTTCTTCAGGCTTTCCTGAAGCCGCCCAACGATAAGAGGGTCAATGCCAATCGCCAATGTCTTCCAACTGGCTTGGATAATTGAATGTAAATTCTCTTCAAGGCGCTGCCTGAATAATTCTGCCAAATCTTTGAAATTCTCCTGTTCCAGATACTCTGGAATTACTTTTACACTCTGAAAGCTGTTCAGCTTGCCGAGGCAGGTTTGATTTAAGTTCTTTACCAGTCTGTCATTCATGTCTAACGATGCGAGACTAACAACACTTAGTCGCCAACAATCTAAATTTATCTCGTCTAATCCCTTGATTAAATAATCCCTAACCTTCTCACCCATTTCGAGAAGTGCGCTTTCAATCCTTTGCCTGAGTTCCCGATCTGCATTAGGATAGACCTCCAGAAGTATAGGAATTGATTCAATAGAATTTAGTCCGACAAGACATTTAACAGCGACAATTTTTACTCGGGTAGATTCATCGTTCTTTAAGAGTTCCCTGACATGGGATAGGTATTGAGTTCCTGAAATAGCCTGTATGGCCTGACAAATATGAAACCGACTTTCAATATCTCCTTCAAGCATGGTTTGAATACGTCTATGAATCTTATCCTGAACGTCTGAGTTAACGTATGAGTTTAGAGCAATTATAGCTTCCTGTGTCACTTGGGGGTTGGAATCATTCAGGTATAGGGCTAAAATTTCACTAACACCTAGACCTTTATGAAACGTGTGATTTATTCTGCGAACTGCTTCACATCGAACGTCTGCATCTCGATCCTGAAGAGCTTGTATATAGATCTTCTCAAGTTTGTTCATCTTATCGGAGATGGATTGTATGGCCAAAAGTCTTTTGCGTGAATCAGGATGATTTAAAAATGGCTCAATCACAGGGAATAGTGCTTCGTGTTGGAGATGGGCACTCAGTTCCAGCCCAATTAATTCTTTAATAGAATCTCCACTTTGCAACGCCTCTCGCAAGGGAAATATGTCCCCCTTCCCAAGGATTTTTCCGGGGGAAAAACTTTCAAAATCAGGTACTCGAATAACCCGAGCTTGCAAACTGCTCAGAAGGGTAGAAAAGTATAACCGTTTTAGCTTCCAAGTTAATGAAAAATATAATATGGCCATACTTAATCCTAGGATTGAAAGAACCATTAAGGTAACCAATCCGGAGGAATACAGGCCCGTGCACGCTGAGCTTATAAGCTTGCCTCCAGCGTTTATACTGCCGGCAAAAAGCAAACTCGCCCCTGCACGTTGTTTTGCCGGCAGTAGTTTATAGAACACCTGGTTAATCATCGGGAGCAGGGTATAGCAGAGGACGTCCATCAGCATATCTGCTGCAATAAAGGCTTGAAGAGCCCATAAAGTGTCGGCCATCAACCCTGAGGCTAAGAGAACGATGATCGCCGAAATACCCATCAGAAAAACCGTATTGCTGATTCCTATCTTATTGAATAGCCTGTTCAAAAAAAGTCCCACAAGTAGAGAGACCAATTGCAGAACGGCCATAAACACTCCATAAAATTGGGTCAAAGCATCACTGCTCGAATACCTTATGCTTGAGAACATCAAAAACTGATAATCAACAATATAATAAAGACTCATGAGAATAATAAAGCTGATCAGCAATATTTTTAATAATGGAGTATCCCAAACTGTTTTGATAACAATCTTCATGGGGGTACTATGCTCGTTTTCGACTTCCAAGTCTGTGGTCAAAAAGTAGTTTGAAATAATGCGAAACCATAAGAAAGAAGATAGTATTAGGACAACCAGCACGAGTAATATACCCAATTCAGTACCATATCCCTCAGAATAAACAGCACATAGTTTGGCAAGGATTCCTGCCAATCCTCCTCCAACAATAAAGAGCGCCCCAAGAACAGGGAAAAGACGCTTAGCTTGTTGTAACATGCAGATTCCGTCTCCTAGCATCCACATGAGCGGTACTAAAATACGCAGCAATATACTGCAGATGATAAAGATCAGCGGGTAGAATCCCCCCCATTCAAAACCAAGCAAAATCTTGTTGAAAGCAAAGAATGTACATAAAAACATCCCGAAGGCGATTATTAAGTAGACTCTCTTTATCAGGATGCCCTGTGGTATCCTTTGGCTAAAATAGCTGATCAACCAGAGCTGGAGAGGTAAAAGGAAAGCTTCAATCAGGTACATGCTTGGTAAGTACTGTACACCAAAACGCGAGACAAAAAGACTTTGGCTTACAATAATACCTGCAGTATAGGCTAAACCTGTGAGAAAAAAGATAGGGCCTAGTTGAATAAGTTTTTTACAGTCTCTTCTTTGTATACCCAGGACTTGAATAATGGCGTCGGCCAAAACCAACATTCCTCCTCATCGGTGCTGCCCATTTGGTTTATGATAACTTTTATCATAGGAATGTTACAACAATTCAACAGATTGTAACCAGAGCGTAAACAGTTAACGACCGCACTATAAAGAAACTTGGCTTGCGCCCACGAAGACACTGTCTTCGCACGTATTAGCCATCTTGCAGTATACAACAAAGTTATACTTTCTGATTAGTACAAGCAAGACCGAGGCTGCGCCTCGGTCTCTTAAACGATATCTGTAATTCACCAGCTGTACCCATAGATTCTCTCGAATACTCATAGCTCATTTCAAACAGCACTTAAACCTTTATTTTTCAGGATTATAGTGTCCTTGAATACAATCTGGTGTTCCAAATCTTGCACATATGGGACTTCCTGGACAAGCCGATGAGTATGCATCGTCACACTTGGGCCAATTTTCCCAGTCTACCACCACATCTATTCTACCACTTTTACCTCCAGTAACCTTATCCATCTCATTCAGTGATAATTCTTCAGCAACTTCTTTTTTTGAATCACTCATTTTTTCTCACTCCTTAATAATAAAATATTTAATTAAAGCTTGTATTACAGAGATTTATACGATAACGCTTAGGTTCCATTACACCAATTCATTAGATTTTTACATAATAAATTAATAAACCATTTTTTCCAGTAACCAGACACCATTTTCCTTTTGTATCCTGGCAGTTAAGGTAGTATCTTTTTGACCTGCCGGGGAATCGTCCGTCGTGAAAATATGAAGTGATGCCGACGTTTCAGTCATATCATCTATTTTATAGCTATAGTCGTTCCAGTTAACATTGTAACCCATACCCGTATCTTTGCTTATATCACCGTATAGTTTACCGTCAAGATCACGATACCGCCCATTCCCTAACGAGGAGTCAGCCTCACTCTTAATATAGGTGCCTCTTACAAATTGCTCCAAATCAGCATAGCTTGTAAAACTGTCATCCGTTACCGGGAACAGGACCTCATTCTCAGCATGTTTTTCGGGAATATCCATTTTGAGCATAGTTAAGCCGAAGATGTCAAAATAAGCTTCCTTATTACGGTCAATAAGTTTTCCTGCCTGATCATAGAGATCCCGTTCAAGTTGATTTTCCGGAAGTTCAGGTATGTTTAAAGCAGGCGTTTTCATCTGGTTATAAGGGAGCTCAAATTCAGGGAAACCTGCTGCGTAGGGTGCTATGGCATAAAGCTGGTAATAAAACATTAAGCTGCTTCCAGTTAATACAAAGTCATCCTCAGCATAGTTCTTTCGAACATCCTCCGAATAGTTTTCCTGATAAACAAAATCCTTTGTCCCTTCGGTTGCTTTGATTTTACCAAGGACAGTTTGATAAACCTTTGCCAGAGCCTCTTCTTTACTGCCGCCCAGTACATCGGTGAGGGCCAATTTTTTTCCGGTTTTTACGTCAAATGTTTCCGATAGCCAAACTGAATTGGGATGTGCACCACCGGTATTTTCATACTGCAGGCTTTGTACCGAAAGCAGATTATTGCCGTTATAATATATTTCGGCACTCCGTTCATAGACATGAGGATGAAACTCATACCCGCTGCTCTGAGCAGCTTCTTTATCTTCTCTGGCCATTTCTTGCCCTTGAGAAAGGATGTTACTAATAAAATCATCGAACTGGATACCATAATATTCATTGATTTTGGCAATACTGCTGTCATTTCCCTGGTTCTTTATTTCAGGGTAAGTTATTTTTAAGTTAAGCAGAACAGTGCCATCATCGTCCCGTAAAGTTTCTGAATGGACCTTGCGCAATATTTGTAGTGAGGTATTGGCGATTGGAGTTACAGAAGTCTGTTGTCCCTGCTGGGCTGAATCGGCAGCAATCGCTGGTTTATCCGTCACTGGTTTATTGGTCTCTGGATTATTAGTCGCTGTCTTGCCACATCCGCCAAGTATAAGGCAGAATACCATAATTGCCGGTAGTATCTTGATTTGAATAAGGCGTTCTTTTCTCATTGTTTCCTCTCTTCCTCTCTTCCTCTTGGTTCTCAATTGAACGTCATTCTTTCCCAGTCCACCAAGCTGCCAAAAGGGACCCAGAAACGTTATGCCAAAGGCTGAATATAGCTCCTGGAACTGCAACCAGGGGATTAAAAAACTGAGTTGCCAGTGCAACCGCAAGTCCGGAATTCTGCATTCCCGTTTCTATAGCTATAGCCCTTCTCTTCTCTACCGGCATCCCCACCGCCTTTCCAACTAGGTACCCCAAAAACAGGCCTGCCATGTTATGTAAGACTACGGCAACCAAAACCAACATCCCTGAATCGAAAATCCGAGTATTATTTCCTGCTGCCACGCCACTAATAATTAAGCAAATGGCTAATACAGAAACAACCGGCAGCACGGTGAGATAACGTTCACTTTGCCGGCTGAAGACCCTTTTCAGAATTATCCCTAGAACTAAGGGTAGAATGACAACCTGAGCTATGGACCAAAACATACTGTAAGGAGAGACAGAAATCCATCTATTTCCAATGATCAAAATGATCAACGGAGTCACAATAGGTGAAAACAATGTGGAAACTGTAGTCATGGCCACAGACAAAGCGATATCCCCTTTAGCAAGATAGGTCATAACATTGGAAGCAGTCCCCCCGGGACAGGCCCCCACTAAAATGACCCCAATCACCAACTCAGGCGGCATTCTCAGGGCACTGCAGATCAAAAAGGCCAGAAGAGGCATTACAGTATATTGAACCAGAACACCCAACAGAACCTGCCAGGGATGAGCCATGATATATTTCCAATCGGCTGTTTTGATGGCCATCCCCATACCCAGCATGACTATCCCAAGCAGGAGAGAAATATTAGGCAAAACCCATAAAAACATTTCTGGCCTGCTAAGACCGGCTACAGCAAATAGTACTGCCCATACGGCAAAATAGCGTCCTGTAAGGGTATTTATCTTTAGCAAAAAATTCATTATCTTCAATCCTCTGTCTTATTACACAACCAACCATAAACCAATATTCGAGTTATATTCTGTTAAACATGATGACTTTTTCTTGCACCTTATTTTTCTACTTTATTAATTTCTTGTTCCATATCCGAAAAATCCCCTTGGACACTTAATTGCGGTAAATCCATATTAAAGGCATCTGTTTTATCTACATAAACACTGGCTTTATCGATACTAACCTCCAAAAGGTGACCACCTTTTGTCCTATCCTCAGATATAAAATGCAAATGATAGCCCGGAACATTGATTCCTCCTACATAGGCCGGACACCAGAAACCTATTAGACTGCCCGTTATATTCGTGAATTCGAAAGTCGGCTGATCTTTTGTCACTTCAGACAATACGGGATAGGGCTTTTCCTGTTTAGGAACTGAGCGAGCTTTTAGATATTTAAATGTACCATCGATCCGAATGGCATAAAATAAATCCTTGTTTTCAATGAGTTTATCTAATTCCTGTTGTAAAGAATCATAGTTGTTTACATTGGTTGCCTCTGTTGAAATATCTTTGTCAAAATAGGTAACGGCTACAAATGGAACTGTAATAGAATTGCCCATTTCTTCTACTTTTCCAGTAGCTTTAATCTTATATACTTTATTATCAATCATAACTAATTCACCATCGAGAGTATCGAATGTACCTATACCAAAGTCCCCATTCGCTTTCAATTCATCAACACTACGAAATCCATCGTAATTCCCGGCAAGAAGTGAATTGATTGTAGAAACTTGGTATAAAGTATCTTTTTTATCTGATAACTTGTTTGAAGTTGTATTTCTTGTACATCCAGAAAATAAACTGATGCTTATTAATGCTATGACTAAAGCAAAACCCACTCTTCTTTTCATTGATATTCCCCCAATTTCTTAATCTATCTACTTTTTATCATTCGTTTATGTATTTCAGCGCAGAATCGAAATCTATCAAGGGGATGATTTTTACATCTTAACGGCGGGGACGGTTTCTACTGTCATCCGAGTCGTTTGAAATATACTGCCAGTAATCATAGTCACATCGCGTTGTAGTTTGGTGTATTTTCGGAGTATTCCTTAAAGTTTGGACATGGGGGCAGAAAGAAGCTATGCATAACATCACGTTGTATTCTCTTGGACACTCTCCAAAAAACCCTCCTCCTGCTACCTCATCCAACTCTTCATCTTCGAGCTGCCTGGTTTGATTCATGGGATAAACGCTTATTTCTTCTTTAAGAACTATCCCTTTTTCCTCATACAGTCTGACCAATTCATCCGCTGTTTTGGCCATCCTAATTTTCTTTATCCACTCCATGTCCTTTTGAGCTTCCTCAAATTTTTTCCCTTGTGCTTCGTCCATGCTCTTTACTCCTTTCGTAATTAGCTTTCAGATAGTTATACGGTTGACGATCAAATACATTACACCTGCTTGTTATCTTTTATGGCTGCACTGCAGCTTCCAGAATTTTCATGATCTCTGTGAGGTCGACAACAAAAACTTCAATTTTAGCCTTTAGCTGTGTTAAGCCCTCTCTCAGTCTTTCCGTTTCCTGCTCCTGCGCCCACCGTTCCAAATTTTGGGCTAGGAGGACCAATTCTGGGCTATGGAAGATTGATAGTGTACTGGCAAAGCGATGTGCATTTTTTCTTGCATTTTCGAAATCTGCTTGCTGAATAGTCTCTTCTAATAAAATCAAGTTGCTCTCATACTCGGTAAGAAACTGCTGAACAATGTCCAAGATAACATCTTCTCCATAGAGTGCAGCCTCTTCTAAAAAAACAGAGCGCTCAATAAACTGGGATTCCTGGGTTGAGGCTATAGAGATCTCCTGATTTATTTTTCCTAATATTGCGATCAATTGAGTTTCCTGAATTGGTTTGGTCAGAAAATAGTCCATACCCACATCTAAAAGTTTCTCCCTGTCCCCCGCTAAAGCAGAAGCTGTCAGAGCAATGATCGGCAGATGCTTTCCAGTGGTCGTCTCCTTCCTCCGAATTCGACGAGTCGTTTCAATTCCATCCAGTTCAGGCATGTTTTTGTCCATTATTACACAATCATACTCTCTGGCTTGCAATTCTTCTAAAACCTCAAACCCATTTGAAACAACTGTGACGTTACAACCCAGATACTTCAGGAAGGCTTCCAGATATTTTCCACTGATGACATCGTCTTCAACGACGAGAATAGATAACTTCGCAACATCATGAGTACTGTTCATTTGTGTAATCCTCTTATTCACTGAATTAGTTTCCAGTTTGTTACGGGCCCATTTCAAGGGAATTCGACACTGAAATATGCTTCCTTGGCCCAGGTGGCTTTTCACCGTTATTGATCCATTCTTCAACTCAATTATTTTTTTAGTGATGGCTAAACCTAGACCAGTTCCCTCATATTTACGAGAGATACTGCTATCTACTTGGGTAAAGTCCTCAAAGATATAGTCTATTTTATCCTCAGGAATCCCAATACCTGTGTCCTCAACCCGAATTTCTAAAGTTACCGTTGATCCCTCATTTTGGGCAACTTCCTGCTCCTCTAGGGAAAACCGGACTATCACCTGACCCTTTTCTGTGAACTTTATGGCATTACTGAGCAAATTAGAAAGAATCTGTTTAATTCGCAATGGATCGCCCCGCAAGCCAGACAAAAAGCCCGTATCAAGAGCAACCTCCAGGTGAAGCCCTTTGTCTTCTGCTTTGACGAGGAAAGAAGGTAACATCTCATCAATTAAGAGCTTGAGATCAAAATCCCGCTCCTCCAGTTCAATCCCCTTCGCTTCAACTTTGGATGAATCTAAAATCTCATTAATAATTTCCAATAAAACTTGGCCAGAATCGACCACAGCTTTTAAGTGCTCTCTTTGTTCGGGCAAAAGACTCCCTTTTTGTATCAAACCAGCCATACCTAAAATTCCATGCAACGGAGTGCGCATTTCATGACTCATCTTGGCTAAGAAATCTGATTTTGCATGATTGGCCTGCTCTAGTTTAATATTAATTTCCTGCAATTCTGAATTTTTGTTTTCGAGTTGTGCCGTTCGTTCTTCGACTCTTTTTTCCAGACTTAGATATAAGCGAGCATTCTCAATAGATATCGCCAATTGAGAAGCTAAAATCTTCAAAACCGACAGATGTTGCCCGGAAAAAGCCCCGTCGATAAGATCATTTTCCAAATATAATATTCCAACCAAGTTACGCTTCGATTCCACCGGCATACACAAAAGAGATTTTGCCGTGTTCCCTCTCGGCAAAGAATCCCCCATAAACTGTTGAATTTCCTCCTCAGTATTAAGGACGACACACTCGTGAGTATTCACAACGTAATTAAGGATTTTTTCCGCTAATTGCTCCTTACTCCTTGTCAACTCACCTTGGGATAAAACAACCTCATCCCGCTCTGCATACCCTTCAGCTTCAATATAAAGCTCCCCGTCTTTTTCAAGCAGCAAAGAGGCTCTACGTGCTCCAGAGTTTTGTAAAACAAGCCGAATCATTTTTTTTAGCAGATCCTGTAAAACAATCTCCTCGGAAAGGGCTTGACTGGCACGGATAATCGTATCAACATCCAGCATCTGAAACATCTGAGAACTCTGAGGCTCCCTCGAGACCGCAATCTCACTGTACCTTTCGAAATCCTTGTCCTGAGTAATATCTCGATACTTTTCCTGAAGTTTTTCTGCTTTCTGTACCCAACCCCAGGCTGAATAACAGGCCATAGCCTCGCGCACATAACCCTCAGCCAATCGCACTAGACCTGTCGAAACCGCATATCTTGCCGCCAACTCATTAGCTAGGGCTTCTTCCGGCAAAAACCCGTTTTCTCGCGCTGCTCGGATGGATTGATCATAATACTTAAGAGTTTTTTCTGTATTTTCGGAAGTTCTAGCGATTTCAGCACGCAGCAGACTATATTTGTTCTTGATATTTTCAGGCGCAGCTTCTTGAAAACGTTGGAGTTTGCGCATGGAGGTGCGATATCTTCTTTGCTGAAGTTTCTTTTCCCCAGGGGAAAGACGCTCCAGATTTTCTAAACGGACAAGGACGCTGTAAAAATGATATACAGGAATACAGAACGTCCCAATCGCTCCGTCGAGGTACTCTTCCACGATATCCAAGTAATTCAGAGCCTCTATATTCGCTCCACTTAAATAAGATAGAATCATTTTATAAAAATATGTATTAAACGTAATGGTGCGATCATTGGCATCTTTATAAAGCGGCAATTCCTCTAATTCCTGGAAATACTCTCCCTGTAACTGCCATGGTTCCTGAGCCGACTCGAGCAAATTCACATGACCCTGAAGGTACATTAGACATACCATAATCGATGTCGTATTTCCCGTGCGCTGCAAAACCTCTTTGTACTCCTCCATCACTTCTTTAATATCAGAAAGTTTTCGACCTGCAAGATAAAGATAAACAAAATACTGCATCATGATATGCCCTGCAGAGATCAAATCTCCTTCATTAAGACCCAATTCATGATGTTTTGGGAAACCCTTCAAAGTGTTTCTAATCGGTTCCTGCTGGTGACGCACGAGAATTTCAAATATTAGATGGGTTTTACAGACCAAGACTTTCGATTTCATCCGATCTTGAAGTTCAATTGCCAGCTTTCCAAATTGATAGCCTAATTCTCTTTTATCAAAATACGTACAGAGAAAATGCCCATAAGCGCAATAAGCGATGGGAGTAGCCGGAGTCATTCCCTGTTTAAGAGAAATAAGAACAATCTTCATTGCAATCATCACAAAAATGAGGGGCGATGACGAATAAGCTGAAATCCCCGCACTAATTAATATCTTCATGATCATCTGAAACGTATTATCCTTCATCTCCGGCATGTTTTTTAAATCCTCAAAATTCCGACCAAGCAAAGCATGCTTTATCTGCAAATAGTTCCACATAATATCCACCCTAGATGGTTTTTGGGGAATACGGATTCCTAAAAGGCTTAAGATTTCACGCGCGGTTTCTATGGCCTCCCCAAGACGATTTTGTACCGTATACGACTCAATTTTAATTATATAAGTCGCTGCTTTATCTAATAAAGTTTTTCCCTGACTAATCACTTCTTCAGCGTACTGATCTACTAGAACGTGATCCCCACAAAGATAGGCACTCTCTGTCCCTTCCGTATATAACTCTAAAGCCATATCATAGTTGGACTCCCAGACCTCGTTCCCTAACAAAGTCATTCCCCGTCGCAAATAGTCCAGAGCACTCTCATGGGCCGAAGCTCGCTTGGCTCGTTTTCCCGCTTCTATATTTAACCGAGCTAACAGCTCAGTCTCATTGCTCTCCTTCACTCGTTCTTCAGCACAATTAAGATAATCCGTTATTTCCAAGAGGTTTTCAGCCATCGTTAACTCCGAATTATTCTTTAAAAACCACTGCCCTAGCCGAAAACAAATTTCTTTTTGCGTTGATTCCCTAAGCAAAGAGTTAGCTGCTTGTTGTACCCGGTCATGCAAAAAGCGATATTCGAGTCGTGAAACCCCCTCTTGCTCAATTTCCTGGTAAACAACCAAACCTTCCTTTATCGCTTCATTTATAGTCTTAAGTACATCTTCCTCACTTAAACCCTGTATATGAGCTAGTGTTTCAATATCGAAGGTATTATTGATACAGGACGCCCATTTGAGTATTTCAATACTCAAATGGGGCAGCTTTTCAATCTTTTTTACCATGAGATCTATGACATTATCTGTTACACTACGGTCAAGAATCTGGTCCATAGATACTTCCCAGTTTTTCTGTTCCGGAGAGTAGAAAATTAAGCCGTCATCTTTTAGCGATTGAATAAACTGATTTAAGAAAAATGGATTACCGCCTGTTTTAACAGAACATAACCGTGCAAATAACTCCGCTAGTTCATCTTCGCGGCCAAGAATATGCCTTACCTGTTGTCGAACCTGATTTAGATTTAATGGATTTAGGGAAATAACCTCAATCCTTTTATCATAGAGATGATGAATCTTTTCTATCAGGGCAGCTAGGGGATGCGGTTCCATAACTTCATTATCCCGATAGGCTCCGATCAGCAGAAGATGAAGCTTCTCTTTCTCCTTAAATATTAACTCTAAAAGTTTTATGCTATGTATATCTGCCCACTGTAGATCATCTAAAAAAAGAACGAGTGGAGCTGATTTTGTAGCGATTGCCTGCAAAAACTGAATGAAAACACGCTGGAATCGATATTGTGCTTCATGAACCGGAAGACTTTCCACAGAATCCTGTGGTCCAATTATCCCCTCTAATTTAGGAAAAATATCTGTAATAATTTTTCCGTTCTCCGCCAGGGCTTTATGTACTCTCTCTTTCCAAGACTGAATTTTTTCTTTAGATTGGCTCAAGATCTTCTGAAACAATTGATCAAAAGCTTGAATAAAAGAATGATAAGGTATACTTTTCTTAAACTGATCAAACTTGCCTTGGATGAAAAGCCCTCCGCTGCTTTGCACGGGGATACGAATTTCATTGACCAGTGTTGTTTTACCTACACCGGAATAACCTGTTACAAAGATCATCCTCGCTTGACCAAGCTTCGCTTGTTCAAAGGCCTTAAGCAATTGAGCCAACTCAGATTCCCTTCCCAGTACTTTTTGGGGCAACAATAGCTCTTGGGTAAAATCATACCGTCCAAGCTGAAAAGCAGGAATCACGACCATTCCACCGCGCTCACCAAGCTTATTTCGACACATATCCAGATCAGCTAGCAGTCCTGCGGCGGTCTGATATCGATTTTCCATCTTTTTTTGCATCAGTTTAGCAATAATATCGGATAAGACCCGGGGTATCTGCGGATTCACCTGTTCAACGGGTTCAGCCTCCCGGGCGAGATGATAATATATCACATCCACATAATCATCGGATTCGAAAGGTCGAGTTCCCGTCAGCAATTCATAGAAGATCACTCCCAGTGTATATAAATCAGTTCGGGAATCGATCTTGCGAAGAACTCTTCCCGTTTGTTCCGGGGCCTGATAATAATATGCCTGAGAATTGATATTCACCCTACGATGCTCTTTGAATTCTCCTTCATTAACAAGCTCAACGCCCAAAGGTTCCCAATTAATCAGAATACTTTCAGGACGTAAGTGCTGATGAACCAGTGGGACAGCATGGAGCTCATTGAGAGATTTGCTGATCTCAATGGCAAGATCCAAAAACAAACGGAGCTCAAGTTTACCCTTTGTTAATAAATTGAGCAGAGATTCTTTATTAAAGACTGCCATACCTGCACACCCTTTTAACCTTCTTGTCCATCAGTTTATCAGTTTATTTATACTATAGAAATGTTAAAATAAATAATTCGATTGTTACGATTATGTAACACGAGGTTAACTTTAAAATTCCTATCACGATCAATGGCTTCCCGATTTTGGCAGCAATTGAGGCTCTTGTTTTATTAATCGTCTTAACGGATTCCAGATCCCTTATCGAAAACCGAAAAAACACGATTTCTCGGTTATAACAATAGTAGTAGTGGACTCAATAGACTATATAAACAAAACCGGCCCGCAGCCGCGGGCAGTTAAGCTGTCAACGAACCAGAATCATCCCGACTTGAGAAAGGAAAGATGATTTTTCTTTCAGCTGATAGGCAGCCAACGCGCGCTCTCAACCAACGCATTACCTTCCGTGTGAAGTCTCTATTTATTTTCAAATTGAACGGATTCTTTCATCGAGGTTAAGTGAACTCGTTCAACTAAAGTTGAACATCGAGTCTTCGGTGACGATAGTCTCCTGTGGAGAGTATCGCCGAAGCCGCTGATCCCAAAAGGTACACTCAGCGGCGAAGGATGGACTCTACCCCCACCGAAGCGGAGCCGGGGGTACCACTCCCACTTGTAGAAGTGGGAGTCTTACGATTGGATAAAATCTTAGATCATTATTCCGGTGGCAAATTCATCTTCTTTGTTTTGTTTCTATGAAAAAAAGAAACCTCCAAAACTCAATAAATTTTAGTTTCGGAGGTTTCCGTATTCCATTTTATAGTATATATTGTTACTAGTCTTCAGTAGTTGCATGAACTAAGGATGAATATGCGCTTATTCCAGAACTGTTTACAGCCTTTACTTTATAATAATAGGTTGTATCATCGGTCAAACCATCATCGGTATAACTTGTGGTTGTAACGGTAGCAATTTTTGTAAAAGATCCAGAATATGAGGTTGATCTATAAATATAATAGGATGTTGCATCACTAACATAATCCCAGTCTAGGTATATTTCGCTGGAACTTTCAGCTGTAGCAGTAAGATCATCCGGTACGGACAGTTCATCAGACTCATCAGAAGTTGTTGCATGAACTACAGATGAGTAATCGCTTGTTCCAGAACTATTAACAGCCTTTACTTTATAATAGTAGGTTATATCATCGGACAAATCATCATCAGTATAACTTGTGGTTGTAACGGCATCAACTTTGCTGTAAGTTCCGAAAGATGAAGTTGCTCTGTAAATATAATAGGATGTTGCATCACTAACAGAATCCCAGGCTAGGTATATTTCGCTGGAACTTTCAACTGTAGCAGTAAGATCATCCGGTACGGACAGTTCATCAGCCTCATCAGAAGTTGTTGCATAAACTACAGATGAGTAATCGCTTGTTCCAGAACTATTAACAGCCTTTACTTTATAATAGTAGGTTGTATCACCGGACAAATCATCATCGGTATAACTTGTGGTTGTAACGGCATTAATTTTGCTGTAAGTTCCGAAAGAAGAAGTTGCTCTGTAAATATAATAGGATGTTGCATCACTAACAGAATCCCAGTCTAGGTATATTTCGCTGGAACTTTCAGCTGTAGCAGTAAGATCATCCGGTACGGACAGTTCATCAGACTCATCAGAAGTTGTTGCATGAACTATAGATGAGTAATCGCTTGTTCCAGAACTATTAACAGCCTTTACTTTATAATAGTAGGTTGTATCATCGGACAAATCATCATCGGTATAACTTGTGATTGTAACGGCATCAACTTTGCTGTAAGTTCCGAAAGAAGAAGTTGCTCTGTAAATATAATAGGATGTTGCATCACTAACAGAATCCCAGTCTAGGTATATTTCGCCGGAACCTTCAACTGTAGCAGTAAGATCATTCGGTACGGACAGTTCATGTTGTTGCACCTGTTGTCCAAGTCGCCGACCAGGCTTTTGATCCTGTTGTCCAAGTCGCTGACCAGGCTTTTGATCCTGTTGTCCAAGTCGCTGACCAGGCTTTTGATTAGCTTGCATGGAAGCAGCATTTGCTACTGGAACATTTGACAGTATACCCCCAGCAACTAAACATCCTACAGCTAAAACACCGACTAACGTTATTTTTCTGAGTTTGGACATTAATTTACCTCCTCTTCAAAATTATGGGTTATATTAAGTAATACGTATTAATTATTCAGTTTAGGTGGGTGTATATGAAAAAAGGCATATTTGAAACCTTAAAAGCGAGGAATGTGGTCCTCTTGAACCAGGGCCATGACCCTTCGCAGGAGGAAACACATACCTCCTTGGTAACCCTCGATGCCCCAATCGTTCAAGTAGTTCCTGAATCTGCAATCACATTTCAACGAAGCTGGAAACCGCATAGTCATGTTGGAAGTTAATGATTATGCATACTTTCTAAAGGTAATGGGTCGTTGAAGTGTAGGGTAAAGTGTAGGGAATCAACTAGGTCAGGATATTTACGGTTGCCTTCGTTTGTTGAATTTACTTGTTGAACTATGAGTAAAAAAATTAGCCAAGAACTTTTCAATGAGTTCTCGGCTTTTTATGGTAAATGTATATCGCCAGACAGTAATTTATTGGATAGATAAAGGACTAACTTAGACCAATAGCTTATTCTAAATCCTATCTTTAGAGAGCCCTTCTAAACCTCAATGCTTTATCCAATCGTAAGACTCCCACTTCTTCAAGTGGAAGTGGGCCCCCGTACCCTGCTTGGGTGACGATAGTCTCCGGTGGAGAGTATCGCCGAAGCGCACGGCCCTTAACGAATGCTATCGCGCTGAGGATGAGTATCGCCGAAGCCGCTGTCCCCAAAGGAATACCTACCGGCGTAGGGTAGAGTATCGCCGAGCCGCCTTCCCAATAGAAACACTTAGCGGCGAAGGAGGTAGAGTCCATCCTACGGCGCGAAAGTATTTGTCAGTGGCTCTGCGCCTTCGGCGTAAGTCATCCTTAGGCGGTTAGTAATCTATGGAGCATGCGCCTTCGGCGATAGTGTCCACCGGACACTATCGTCACTGGAGACTTACGTCACAGAAGTCTCGATGTTCAGCTTTAGCTGAACGAGTTCACTCTACGGTTATTACCCCTAATGACCTCTGGTATCGGTTCTATAAACTGTCAATTCACGGTGATCTTTTTTTATTCCTGTACCATATCTGGAATAGGAAAGAGTATTGAGATTGTTGTACCTTTAAGACTAGAATCAATACGTATTTTCGCCTTATGAGATTCTGCAATTTTGTAGCATGATGCCAATCCTAACCCAGTCCCAGTATCTTTAGTTGTAAAGAAAGGTGTTCCTAACTTATTGATATTTTCTTGTGGGATACCACGGCCTTCATCCATAATTTCAAGCACTACCTTGCAGTCCTCTACATAACTTTCAATGCTTAACGTACCACCTTCTGCCATTGCATCAAGTCCATTGCGGGTTAGATTAAGAATCAGTTGGGAAATCTCTTTTGCATTTAGTGCTAAAATAGGAATCTCTCCTGCAATAAAATTAATATGTTTGTTCTGGGTAAACGTATCTGCTTCAAAAAGTGGATACAAATGACTGATAATGTTATTAAGGTTTTGGGATTTCATTTCGGATGGTTTTGTCTGAGCGAGTGAAAGAAATTCTGTAATGATAGCATTTGCCCGATCAACCTCCGAAATCATAAGGTCGAAGGTAGATCTCTGAGTTGCATATTCAGGTTTTACTCCCAAAAGTTGGAGATAACCACGTACCGTAGTCATGGGATTCCTTATTTCATGTGCGATACCTGCCGCCAATTGTACGACAAGATTAAGACGGTCAAATCTTGCAATTTCACCTTCTGCTATCTTACGGCTTGTAATGTCACGGAAATAACAGGTTAATCCACTTTCCGCAGGATAAGCACTTATCTCTAACCATTTACTACCTAAAGCTTCGGAAACAATTTCAAAAGTAGCTGACTTCTTTTCACTCATAACTTCATGATAGTATTGAAGTGCGGTATCATTAACCTTAATTACTTCAGTAATTTTTTTGGACAACAACTCGTTCTGAGATTTTCCGAAAGCAATTTCTCCTGCGTGATTAATATAAGTAAAATGCATGTCTTGATCAATGGCAAAAAAACAATCTGTCATACTTTCAAGAATAGAAACCTTCTCTTCTTGAGCTTTAATTAATCTTTCACTCGCTAATTTTTGTTCAGTAATATCACGTTTAAGTTTAGCGTTGACACGTTTTAGTTCCTTTGTTCGTTCCTGTACTAATTTTTCAAGATTGTCGTTTTTATGTCTGAGTTCATCTTCTAAATTAAATCTATACATTGCTTCTCCAATTAATGGAGCAACTTTTTCAATGAACTCCGAAAATTCTAAAGGGAACTTCCCCTCATTTTCATCTGCAAGGTGAATTACTCCAAGAACTCTATCAAGATATCTTATAGGAATTATTGCAACGGACTTAAAACCTACTTCTAAACACTTACCTCTAAATCTTGATTGTTCTTTCGCCGACATTTCACAAACGAACTTCATTGTATTATTACAAAAAAACGAACCACCCTGAGTCATACAAATAGCATCCTGTGGATCAGGCTTTTCTAAAATCACTCGAATACAGGCACATTGATTATTTTTAACAAAGAGCCAATTCTCTGATTCCATGAATTCGTGACTAAAACCAACAAAAGATTCATATGGAATATAACCATCCTCATTTAATACCCTTATGCCCGTACAGCGACAATCAATCCATTCTTGAAGGAGCATTAATACTTCATCAAGATATGCTTTTCGATTAGTTTTTTGAATAAACAGTTTCAGGAGTGAGTTGGTTCTACTTAGTTCATCCGCTATTTGCTTACTGTTTGTAATATTTAGAATATCCATACTTTCATAAACCCCATTTACAAAGATATCCCGATATTTCTGAATTCTCTGTAAATTTAATATTTCCTTTAGATATAATGTCGAATTTAGGTCATTCGCAAATTTAATTTTATTATCATCTAATTCAGTATCCATTTAGGAATAATATGTTGATCCAACAAATAAGCGACGGAAGAGGTTACATAACCTAAATATGGCACAAAACTAACAATCAGTTGAATGAATCTGCTAGCTAACTTGGCTTTCGTGAAGTTTAATAAAAATATTCTTATTTTCTTCAGTTTTTATAGAAGCAAGTATATTCCACGATAAATTACAAAACTATCTTTAAACAACAAATCCAATTGCTTAACATAGCTTTCAAAAGCCGCCGATAGTATATCGATATCCTTATTGTCTCCAGTAATTGTGTCGTTTAATTTCTTAATGAACTTGTATCTTTGT